>OCTW013388392.1_pt1 | contig 97623 bp, 76 predicted proteins | sample 1539671 | NCBI WGS metagenome assembly OCTW01 (sample SAMN02144230, study PRJEB22623) | gut metagenome | biome: sheep rumen | host: Ovis aries | place: New Zealand | reverse complement strand
CAGGCGGTTGCGCTCGTGGTGGGAGAGGCGGAAGAGGTGCATCGTGGGGTAGTCCATGCGCATCATGAGCTGCAGCTTGGCGGCCTCGTCGGGCTGCAGGAAGTCGTGGTGGAGTGGGGGCTGGCTGCAGAAGGTGCTCTCGCGCAGGTCGAAGTAGTCGCCCGTCTGGTAGTCGTCGAGGTTCGGGTAGAAGCCAAGGAATCGGCTCAGCCGCATGAGGAACACGAGGTGGAAGTTGGCGAAGCGGTCTGTCTGGCTGTCGAGCCACTGGATGCTGCTGTAGATGTAGTCGAAGAGCGGCTCGTTGCGCTGCTCGGAGCGCAGGGCGAAATAGAGGAACTCGGCGACGAAGAGCGAGATGGCGAGCTTGTGAGGGTGGAAGGGTAGCGACACGAAGGGGTGGGCGAGGCGCAGGTCCTTCAGTTTCTGCAGCTGTGCCGTGGGCCGCACGTCGGTCTCGGCCTCCAATAGTGTCAGGGGCTGGAAGAGCTGTTTCTTCACTTTGGCACGGGGCGACTTGGGGATGCTCACCATGAACGACAGTCGTCCGTGCGCTTTGGTGAACATGTCCACGATCATTCTCGTCTCGCCATACTTGAGGGCGTGGAGTACGATGGCCTGAGTCTTTGTCAGCATACGGCTGCAAAGGTACGAATAAAAAGTGAGAAGTGGAGCCCGGAGCGAGAGGAAACGGGTTTGGTTTAGTTAATAATACTTAAATAATGTCAGATTCTTCACTCTTCACTCTTCACTCTTCACTTTAATTTTGTACCTTTGCACCCGCTTTAACAGCAGATGGTCCCTTCGTCTATCGGTTAGGACGAGAGATTTTCATTCTCTAAAGAGGAGTTCGACTCTCCTAGGGACTACATTAAATCTGCCATCTGCACAGCCAAGTGCTACCGGCTTGCCGGGAAAGGTGGTGGAGACCCGCAAGGGTTGCCCAGGGCGGTCTATTTTACAGTTTACGGTTTACGGTTTACAGTTTACAGTTTACGGTTTACAGTTTACAGTTGACGGTTGACGGACGTAAGACCCACAGGCTTTAATTCATTATTTATTAATTAAACATTTAACAAAAAAATGGCAAACCACAAATCATCTGTGAAGAGAATCCGCCAGGACAAGAAGAAGGCGCTTCACAATCACTACTACGCAAAGACGATGCGTAACGCTGTGCGCAAGCTGCGCGCTATGACTAACAAGGAAGAGGCAACCGCCCTGTATCCGAAGGTGCAGAAGATGCTTGACAAGCTCGCCAAGACGAACATCATCCACAAGAACAAGGCAGCCAACCTGAAGTCGAGCCTGGCACTCCACGTCAACAAACTTTAGTTTATAGTTTTAAGTTTATAGCTTAGAGATGATTCGCTCTTGAGCTGAAAGGCTTGCAAAGCAATCAGCTATAAGCAATAAGCTATCAGCAATAAACAAAAGTAAACCGCAGTCCCCCAAAGACTGCGGTTTCTTTTTTGTGTTTTTTTAGCAGATAAACTATGTTTATCTGAGTTTTTTTTCGTACCTTTGCAGACGCAATTCGCAAAAGGCGAATCATCAATCGGACCCGTATGCGCTTTGCTTGACTAAGAAATAGTAAATTGTAATTATATAAGATGACAGAAGAACAACTGATCCAAGAAGAGAATTATTCCGCGAGTAACATTCAGGTGCTTGAGGGCCTCGAGGCCGTTCGCAAGCGCCCAGCCATGTATATCGGCGATATCAGCGAGAAGGGACTCCATCATCTGGTCAACGAGACCGTCGACAACTCCATCGACGAGGCAATGGCGGGCTACTGCACCCATATCGAGGTGACTATCAACGAGGACAACTCGATCACCGTGCAGGACAACGGCCGCGGTATCCCCGTCGACGAGCACGAGAAGATGCACAAGTCGGCCCTCGAGGTCGTGATGACCGTGCTCCATGCCGGCGGTAAGTTCGACAAAGGCTCGTATAAGGTCTCTGGCGGTCTGCACGGCGTCGGCGTGAGCTGTGTGAACGCCCTCTCCACCCACATGCTGTCGCAGGTGTTCCGCAACGGACATATCTACCAGCAGGAGTACGAGAAGGGTAAGCCCCTCTACGACGTGAAGATCGTGGGCGACACCGACCTGACGGGTACCCGCCAGCAGTTCTGGCCCGACGCCACCATCTTCACCACCACCGAATATAAATATGATATCATCGCCCGCCGTATGCGCGAGCTGGCCTATCTGAATGCCGGCATCACCATCACGCTCACCGACCTGCGCCCCGACGAGGAGGGTAAGCTGAAAGAGCCCGAGGTGTTCCACGCCAAGGAGGGCCTGAAGGAGTTCGTGCGCTACGTCGACCGTCACCGCACGTCGATCATCGGCGACCCCATCTGTCTGAAGACGGAGAAGGACGGTGTGCCCATCGAGGTGGCCCTGCTCTACAACAGCGACTACTCGGAGAACATCCACTCTTACGTGAACAATATCAACACCATTGAGGGCGGTACCCACCTGACGGGCTTCCGCATCGCCCTGGCACGCTGTCTGAAGAAGTATGCCGACGAGGATGACCAGCTGCGCAAGCAGATCGAGAAGGCTAAGATCGAGGTGGCCCAGGACGACTTCCGCGAGGGCCTCACGGCCATCATCTCCGTGAAGGTGGCTGAGCCTCAGTTCGAGGGCCAGACGAAGACGAAGCTGGGTAACTCTGAGGTGAACGGTGCCGTGCAGAAGGCCGTGGGCGAGGCGATGACCAACTACCTGGAGGAGCATCCGAAAGAGGCCCACACCATCTGCGAGAAGGTGATCCTGGCTGCTACGGCCCGTATCGCTGCCCGCAAGGCCCGTGAGAGTGTGCAGCGCAAGAACCCCATGACGGGCGGCGGACTGCCCGGCAAGCTGGCCGACTGCTCGAACAAGGATCCGAAAGACTGCGAGATATTCCTCGTCGAGGGTGACTCCGCAGGCGGTTCCGCCAAGCAGGGTCGCGACCGTCACTTCCAGGCCATCCTGCCCCTGAGGGGAAAGATCCTGAACGTGGAGAAAGTGCAGTGGCACCGTGTGTTCGAGGCCGAGTCGGTGATGAACATCATCCAGAGTATCGGTGTGCGCTTCGGCGTAGACGGTGAGGACTCGAAGGAGGCCAACATCGACAAGCTGCGCTACGATAAGATTATCATCATGACCGATGCCGACGTCGATGGCTCGCACATCGACACGCTTATCATGACCCTCTTCTACCGCTTCATGCCGCAGGTGATACAGGGTGGTCACCTCTACATCGCCACACCGCCGCTCTATAAGTGTACCTATAAGAAGTACTCCGAGTACTGCTACACCGAGCAGCAGCGCCAGGCCTTCATCGACAAGTATGTGGCAGGCAACGGCGACGACAAGGCCCTGCACACCCAGCGCTACAAAGGTCTGGGTGAGATGAACCCCGAGCAGCTCTGGGAGACCACCATGAACCCCGAGAACCGCTTGCTGAAGCAGGTGAGCATCGAGAATGCCGCCGAGGCCGACGAGATATTCTCTATGCTTATGGGTGACGACGTAGAGCCCCGCCGTGAATTCATTGAAAAGAATGCTACCTACGCTAACATCGACGCGTAAATGTAAGATGTAAGTTGTAAGTAATAAAAGTAATAAGAAAAGTAAAGTCCCGCCAATCGGTGGGACTTCTTTTTTTAGCCGATGGTGATGTTGCGTACTTCGACGGCTTCGTTGAGGAAGATTTGCGCCTGCTCCCTGAACTTATCGGGATTCTCTGTGGTGAGGTATTGTACAGAGGCGTTCTTCGAGCACTTCTGTTCTATCTGCGGATGACGCTCAAGGTAGTCTTTGAGGCTGCGGGCGACATAGTCGCCCTGGGCGACGATACGCACGCCGGCTGGCATGTATTTCCTGATCTTTGGCATGAGCAGCGGGTAGTGGGTGCAGCCGAGGATAACGGCATCAATCAGTGGGTCTAAGGCCATGATCTGGTCGATGCGCTTCTTCACGAAGTAGTCGGCGCCAGGAGAGTCGGCCTCGTTGTATTCTACCAGCGGCACCCAGAAGGGGCAGGCCACGCCAGAGACCTTGATGTCGGGATAGAGTTTCTGAATCTCGAGATTGTAACTCTCACTCTTGATGGTGCCCTCAGTGGCGAGAATGCCTACGTGGCGCGATTTCGTGAGTGAGCCGATGACTTCTGCCGTCGGGCGGATAACGCCCAGCACACGGCGCTCTGTGTCCCACAGCGGCAGGTCGTGCTGCTGGATGGTGCGCAGGGCCTTCGCCGAGGCGGTATTGCAACCTAAGATGACAAGGTGGCACCCCATCTCGAAGAGTCGTTGTACGGCTTGGCGCGTAAACTCGTAGACCACGTCGAAAGAGCGTGGACCGTAGGGAGCCCGGGCATTGTCGCCCAGATAGAGATAACTGTATTGGGGGAGTAGCTGGCGGATACCATGAAGGATGGTCAGACCGCCATAGCCGCTGTCGAAGATGCCGATGGGGCCTGGCGCTTCACTCATTTTCCGTTCAAAGATGTTTTTACCAACTCGTTGATGTCCTCACCTTTTTCGGGGTTGATGAAAGGCAGAGCCTTTGTGTCGGTGTCGTAGATGAAGTCATAGCCACGCTCACGACCAATCTTGCCTAATAACTCGATGAGGCGTATCTTCAACGGAGCGAAGGCCTGCTTGCGGGCCTGGGCCAGTTCTTCACGGCTGCGCTCCTTGAAGGCGATATTCTGCTCCATCAGCTGCTGCAGCTCCGTCTGGCGCTTCTGGAGGATGGTTCTGGGGAAGTCGCGCTGGCCTTCAAGGAAATCCTCGTATTTCAGGTTGAACTCGTCTTCCACCCGCTTCGTCTCTGCCTGGTACTGCTGTTCGAGGTCTGCCATCTGCTTCTCAACGATGGCATAATCGGGCATCGCCTTGAGAGCCGCCTGGTAGCTGAGGTAGCCGAAACGGTAAATCTGTGTGCTGTCCTGCGCCCTTACAGGGCTAAATGACAAATGACAAATGATAAATGATAAAGCTAACATCGTCATCAGTCTGTTACTTGCTATAAACTTAATCATTCTTTTCATATTGATATAGTTATTTATCATTTATCATTCATCATTCATCATTTAGGGCTAAGCCCGTATTTTTACTTCAGTCCGAGCTTGGTCTTCACCTGGGCTGTCACATCCGTAGAGAGGGTTGTGCTGATGTAGGGGATGCCGGCGTTGACCTCGTTGATGATTACAAAGCCACCTGCCTGACCTACGGCCTTGATGGCATCGAGCACCTTGGTGGTGATAGCCTGCATCTTCTCCTGAGAAGCCTTCTGAAGGGCCTGCTGGTTGTCCTGATAGCTCTGCTGGATCTTCTGATACATATCCTGCAGTTCTGTCTGACGGCGCTGCTTGATGTTGTCGGGCAGGGTAGACTGCTCCTTATCGAATGCGTCGGCCTTCTTCTGCAGCTCGTCCTGCATCGACTTCAGGTCGGCCTCGTACTGGGCCTGGAGCTTGTCGATCTCGGTCTTGGCAGTGGTGTATTCGGGCATGGCCTGAATAATCTCCTGAGTGTTGACGTGTCCAAACTTCTGGGCATTGGCGGTAGTGAAACCGCAGATTGCGCAAACAGCGCAAAGAATAATCTTTTTCATGTTTGTATTTATTTAGTTGTTATTATTGTCTGTCTTTTCTAGTCTTACTAATTATATTAAGATTACTAACCGTCTCAATATGAATAGCCGAGTTTGCTGAGCACTTCGGAGGAGATATCAATCTTCGGTGAGCCGAAGATGATGCCGGTATCGCTGGCGCGGTCGAGCACGAGCTGGTAGCCTCGGGTGTCGGCGATGTCCTTGACGGCATTGTAGATCTCGTCTTGAATGGGCGACATGAGGGCGGTGCGCTTCTTGAAGAGCTCTCCCTCAGGACCAAAGTATTTCTTCTTCAGGTCGGCGGCCTGCTTCTCCTTTTCTACGATGGCGTCCTGCTTGGCTTTCTTCTGCTCCTTGGAGAGGAACACTACCTCGTTCTGGTAGTTCTTGTAGAGCGTCTGCGCCTCTGTGGTGAGGGCGTCGACCTCTGCCTGCCATTGCTTGGAGGTCTGGTTCAGCTGCTCGTTGGCACGTTCGTAGGCCGGTATGTTCTTGAGGATATATTCCATATCCACCAGTGCGAACTTCTGGGCGGATGCCTGAAGACTCACACAGATTCCACAAATCATGCAGATTAATAATTTCTTCATAAGCGTTTTCTTTTGTTGTTACAACTTTGACTTAAAAACTTCTTTATGGTTTAATAGTTTTTTATTTTTTCACCTTTTACCTTTCTATTAGAACTCCTGTCCGAGGATGAAGTGGAAATTGCTTCCGCCCTTGCTTGTGGCTCCCGACTGGTTGGTATAGACATTGTCGAAGCCGTATGCCCAGTCGATACCCATCAGACCCACCATGGGGAGGAATATGCGTACGCCGAGACCGGCAGAGCGCTTCATCTTGAAGGGATTGAAGTCCTTGGCCTGTGCCCAGGCATTACCGCCTTCGAGGAAGCCGAGGCCGTAGATGGTGGTGTTGCCCAGCATGAACGGATAGCGGATCTCGAGGGTGAAGCGGTCGTAGGCATAGGAGTTGTAGGATGAGATTTTCCGGCCGTTCATCATCTCCTCATAGGCAGCCGAGTAGGATATCGATCCGTTCTCATAGCCTCTGAGGCCGATGGTCTCCTCAGAGTAGCCGTAGGAGTAGCCGCTCATGCCGTCGCCGCCCACGTAGAACGTCTCGAAGGGCGAGCGCTTGTTGTCGTTATAGCTACCCAGAAGTCCCATCTCTACACGTGTCATCAGCACGAAACACTTCTGACCGCCAGTGAGGGCTGTGAATGAGCGCAGCTTGAACTTCCATTTGTGGTATTCAATCCAGCGGTACACGTCCTGCAACTCTTCTTCGTAGTTGGCAGAGTTGCTATTCTGGGCCAGCGAGCCATAGTCTTTATTGTCGAACACCGACCAGGGCGGTGTCATCGTGACGGAGGCAATCATCTCCGATCCACGGCGCGGGAACAGCTGGTTGTCGGTAGAGGTGCGCGACAGGGTCAGGCCCAGGTTGATGTTGTTACAGTTTCCGTTGTGGATATAGAAGTAGTTCCAGTCGCGCAGCATGTAGCGGGTGTAGCCCAGTGAGAGCGAGAGCTGGAAGAAGTCGTCGGGCCAGCGCAGACGCTTACCCCATCCGACGGAGGCTCCGAAAACGGTCATCGTCTTGTCGTCGTCGAGCATGGAGTCGTAGTTGAACAGTCCGGTGTTGTACATGCCATAGCCGGAGTTGTACAGGGCATAGTTGTTATAGAACGCGTTATTACGGTAGTAACTGGAGATATCCGACTGCTTGGAGTAGAACACGCCGAAGTTCAGGCTGTTGGGTCGTTTGCCGCCAAACCAGTTCGTGCCATAGTTGGCACTCAGCGAGCTATAGTAAGAGCCATTGGTCTGGAACGAGAAACCGAGCTGTTCACCGTCGCCATAGGGCAGGATGCCGCGATGGAGCTTGTTCTTGCCGAAGAGGTTGCGGATGGAGAAGTTGTTGAACTTGATACCAACCTTACCGATGATACCCGTCTGGCCCCAGCCTAAGGAGAACTCCAGCTGGTCGTTCGACTTCTGCTCGAGTTGCCAGTTGATGTCTACGGTACCGTCTTCACCATTGGGCTTGATATCGGGTGTCACCTTCTCCGGGTCGAAGAAACCCATGGAGGCGATGTCGCGGATAGAGCGGGTGATGGCTTCCTTGTTGAACAGGTCGCCGGGCTTCGTGTGAAGCTCGCGGCGCACTACCTCCTCGTAGAGACGGTCGTTACCGTAGATACGTACATGGTTCAGATGAGCCTGCGGACCCTCGGAGACGCGCATCTCCAGGTCGATGGAGTCGCCTACGATATTCACCTCAACGGGGTCAATGTTCGAGAACACATAACCATTGTTATAGTACCAGTTGCCGGCAGCGTCATCATCTTCTTTCAGGCGCTTGTTGATATGCTTCTGGTTGTAGACGTCGCCCTTCTTCAGCTCGAGCACGTTGTTCAGGTAGTCGGTCGTGACCACGGTGTTGCCCACCCAGGTGATGTTACGGACATAGTATTTGTCGCCCTCGTCGATCTTTATGTAGACGTCGACGTGCTTGTCATCGTAGTTGCTGACGGAGTCTTCGAGGATGGTGGCATCACGGAAGCCCAGCTCGTTGTATTTGTCTATCAGTGCCTGCTTGGCCTCATGGTAGCGTTCATCGGTAAACTTCTTCGACTTGAAGATGTTCGTGAGCTTGCCGGCCTCGTGAATCTTACCGAAAGCACCCTTACTGAACAGCGAACCCTTGATCTTGGCGTCTTTCAGCTTCTCATTTCCGTCGAAGATGATCTGGTGTACCTTCATCTTCGCTTTCTTGTCGATGTTCACGTCGAGGATGACGTAGTTGGGCTTCTCCGGGTCGTCGCGCTGTACGATGTCGATCTCGGCATTCTTAAAGCCCTTCTCGTCGAAATATCTCTTTGCCAGGATCTTGGCGCGGTCGATCATGTTCGGCGTCAGCTGGCCGTTGCGCATCATGCCCAGCTTCGTATCCATATCCTCGCGCTCGGCTTTCTTGATGCCGTGGTAGTTGATGGTACTGATACGGGGGCGCATGCCCAGATGGATGCAAAGGTAGATCTTGCTGCCCACGATAGAGTCGGCGGTGATGCTTACCTTCGAGAAGAGTCCGTTGCGCCAGTAGCGCTTCACGGCCTCGGTGATCTGTGAACCGGGCACCTCAATCATCTGTCCGACACTGAGTCCGGAGAGTCCTGCCAGCACATAGTCTTCATAGCCTTCGACACCCTTGACGGCGATGCCTCCAATCTCACAGCTGCGGGGCGTGCCGGCATAGGAGATGTCGGGATTGACAATTTTGTCCTGGGCCGTTAAAGGTGAAAAGGTGAAAAGGTGGAGGAGTGAAAGCAGTGCTGCCTTCATCCATACCCCCTTTGCCTTATACCTTATTATATTATATATATCCATTGTCTGTTCTATCACTTTTTCAACCCTTCTTCCGCTTCTATCTGAGCCTCGGTCTTACCGAAACGGCGCTGACGGCTCTGATAGCTGATGATAGCCTTGTGGAGCTCCTCCTCGTTGAAGTCGGGCCAGTAGGTGTCGCAGAAGTAGAACTCTGAGTAGGCGCACTGCCAGAGCAGGTAGTTGGAGATGCGCACCTCGCCACCGGTACGGATGAGCAGGTCGGGGTCGGGCATCCAGTTCGTCCAGAGGTTCTCTGCGATAGTATCCTCGCTGATGTCATCAATGCTCATCTCACCATTCTGCACCTTGCGTGCCAGGATCTTAGTGGTGTTGACAAGCTCTTGCTTCGACGAGTAAGGCATGGCGATGGTCATGGCCATGCCGTCGTACATGGCTGTCTCTTCCACCATGGAGCGCAGCTTGTCCTGCACGCTCTGGGGGAGTCGGTCGATGTCGCCGACAACGTGGAAGCTCACGTTGTTTTCGTGGAACAACTGCATCTTGAAGAAGCTCAGCACCAGTCCCATCAGAGCTTCCACCTCATAGGCGGGCCTGTTGAAGTTCTCTATAGAGAAGGCATAGACCGTCAGGTACTTTACGCCTAAGTTGGAACACAGGGTAGTGATGGTCTCCAGGTTGTCGAGTCCGGCCTTATGCCCAAACGTACGGTCCAACCCACGATCCATGGCCCAACGTCCATTGCCGTCCATGATGATGGCAATGTGTCGTGGAATGCGGTTCATGTCCAGTTGTTCTGTCATATCTCTCAATTAACTATAAACTCTAAACTATAAACAAAAAACTTCAGTCCCTGTCATTATGACATGTTGAGCACTTCATCCAGAGGTCGTAGGAGAGTGCCAGTTGCAGCACGCTATAGCAGTCGGCGTTCTTGAACAGGCCGCTGCTCTTGATGCCGTAGATGTCGCTCCTCCCGTCGAGGTGGTCATTGGGTGTAAACCGCATGGTCCACTCTGCAGTGAGGTTTAGCCGCTGCCCAATCTTATATTTGACACCGATACCGATGGGCAGGCTCATCGTGATGCCGCTGTTCTCACCGCTGTGGTGAGTTATTCCTAAGCCGATGGTGACAAACGGCGCCAATGGCCGTGCCCCACGGTATTCGCGTCCTGTCCCGTATGCCCAGAAGTTATACTCATAGCGCACGATACCCTCTGTCAGGGTGTTGTCGAACTCATAGCGCTCTATGGGATACCAGGTTTCTGCATTATCGCTGGAGCCCTTGATCTTCCCCATTCCCACGTTGAACGACAGCGCTGCCCGTGGACTCAGGTGGTACTTGGCTATCAGCGTGCCCCAGGGCTGCATGCCTTTGAACAGATTGCCGTTGAAGTCGCCCGTATAGGCTGCCAGTCCGGCTCCGGCACCGACCTCCATCTTATATTCGGGTTCGTCCTGGGCAGAAGCGTTGATGAGGTGAGAAGGTGGAAAGATGAGGAGGAGCAACAATAGACTGCGCCACCAGACACCTTCAGTCAGTATGATCCGACACTTCCCGTTCATCACGCTTTCAGTATTTCATTCTTTTCAGTCTTTATTCCTCAACGAGAATACCTCGCCATACAAGATCCGAGTTCTTGTCTTTGAGCCAAAGTGCCCCTTGTTCGTCGGTGCAGGCCTCAACGCTTATCAGATCGTCGGCAGGGAGTTGCAGGTCGTCGGAGGTCTTCCATGTGATGCCGCCATCCTTGCTGCTTCGTATCCAGCTGCCGGTGATGGCCAGCACCTGACGGTGGAACCATACCAGGCTGAGCTCGCCCGTAGCTGGGAGGTAGTAACTGTTGTAGCTCTCAACGGGTAGGAGCGCCCATTTACCAGTCTCGCTGCCTTCGCCATATTCTGCCACCTTGCGCCATACGCAGCTGGCAATCTCACCCTCCTGCGACACGCCGGCAAGAATCTGATAGTCTGTCTGGCTGTTGGCTGCAAAGGGGCACGACACGAAGGCAACGCTCTCCTTTGGCAGCAGCGACACGGCGTCGTCGATCTCGTCGACGGTCCATGTGTCACCCTCATCCGTTGACACCATCAGCTCTCCCACCTGGTTGTAGGCATAGGCCTCTTTCGTGCCGGCTCCGATAAAGCGGGCTAAGCCCTTCTCGGCCACAAGCTGCTCCCATCGTAACTTCTCCTCGTCGACGGGATAGCTGCCGGCGGGCATCTGCTCCCAGAGCAGCTTGCCGGTAACAGCCTGGTGCTTGTTGACAATGACCTGATAGGCCCGGTATGTGCTGCCGTCGTTGGCATAGACACGTATCTCCCTGGGCTTCGAGAAGTCGAGGGAGTCGGTCGAGCTATAAGTGCGCAGGGTGTCGCTGATCATGCTCTTTATGGCAATCACGCCGTTGCTCTGGGTGTTGATGCTTGCCAGCACGTGCTGCAGGTCGCAGTCGGCATAGAGTGAGTCGGCGTTATAGATTGTCTTGTTATAGTGATCGATGTAGAAGGTGACGGGGTTTGCCAGCACTTTCTTATAAACGGAGTCTTTGCCACTCTTCGATGTGGTATGGATATAACGGTTCACGGTCGACAGGCTGAAGGCTGTGATGGCTGTGTCGTTATAATAGATGATATCACTGCTATCGTCTGATTTGAGGCACGACGTCATAAGCAGCGCCCCCATAATTAAGGCGAAGAGTGCGGATATATGCTTGTTCATTCTTGTCTGATATACAGTTTACTCACAATTCGGCTGCAAATTTACCAACATTTCTGCAAAAACAAGTCATTTTCACCTTATAATTAAAGAAAATACGTCATAATTTGGCAATATTAACGGATATATTAACAAAATAGTTGGCTGCATTGGTGTGCAGCCAACTATTTTTGTTTTGTCAATATCTTCAAGCCTTACAGCTTCGGACCTGCAGCGACCATCACAGATGCTCGTTGCTTTCGGCCTCAGCCTTACAGCTTCGGACCTGCAGCGACGAGAGCCTTACCAGCCTCGTTGCCCTCGTACTTCTTGAAGTTCTTGATGAAGCGGGCAGCCAGATCCTTGGCCTTCTCTTCCCACTCGTTGCGGTTCTGATAGGTGTCGCGAGGATCGAGGATACCCCATGCCACACCGTCGAGCTCTGTGGGAACCTCGAAGTTGAAGTAAGGAATCTTCTTCGTGGGAGCCTTCAGGATGGCACCGCCCAGGATGGCGTCGATGATACCACGGGTATCCTTGATGGAGATACGCTTGCCAGTGCCGTTCCAACCTGTGTTCACCAGGTAAGCCTTGGCACCGCTCTTCTCCATGCGCTTCACGAGCTCCTCAGCATACTTGGTGGGGTGCAGCTCGAGGAAGGCCTGGCCGAAGCAAGCAGAGAAGGTGGGAGTGGGCTCTGTGATACCACGCTCTGTACCAGCCAGCTTGGCGGTGAAGCCAGAGAGGAAGTAGTACTTCGTCTGCTCGGGATCGAGGATAGATACGGGAGGCAGCACGCCGAAGGCATCGGCAGAGAGGAAGATGACGTTCTTAGCCTCTGGGCCGGCGCTCTTGCCGTTCACCTTCTTGGCGATCTTCTCGATGTGCTCGATAGGATAGCTCACACGGGTGTTCTCGGTGACGCTCTTGTCGGCGAAGTCGATCTTGCCGTTGGCATCGACGGTCACGTTCTCCAGCAGGGCATCGCGACGGATGGCGTTGTAGATGTCGGGCTCGCTGTCCTTGTCGAGGTTGATCACCTTGGCATAGCAGCCACCCTCGAGGTTGAACACACCCTCGTCGTCCCAGCCGTGCTCGTCGTCACCAATGAGCAGACGCTTCGGATCGGTAGACAGCGTGGTCTTACCTGTACCAGACAGACCGAAGAAGATGGCGGTGTTCTTACCCTCCATATCGGTGTTGGCCGAGCAGTGCATCGAAGCGATACCCTGCAGGGGCAGATAGTAGTTCTGCATAGAGAACATACCCTTCTTCATCTCACCACCGTACCAGGTGTTGATGATGCACTGCTCACGAGAAGTGGTGTTGAAGGCAACACAAGTCTCTGAGTTCAGACCCAGCTCCTTGTAGTTCTCAACCTTGGCCTTCGAGGCGTTGTAGATCACGAAGTTGGGCTCGAACTTCTCCAGCTCCTCAGCAGTCGGCTGGATGAACATGTTCTTCACGAAGTGAGCCTGCCAGGCGACCTCCACGATGAAGCGCACAGCCAGACGGGTAGCCTCGTTGGCACCGCAGAAAGCGTCGACTACGTACAGCTCCTTGTTGCAGAGTTCCTTGATGGCGATCTCCTTCACCTTGGCCCAAACCTCCTCGCTCATGGGGTGGTTGTCGTTCTTATACTCCTCAGTAGTCCACCATACCTTGTCGTGGCTCTGGGCATCGTCAACGATATACTTGTCCTTAGGCGAGCGGCCGGTATAGATACCAGTCATCACATTCACGGCATTGAGCTCGGTGTTTACACCTTTGTCGAAACCCTCGAGGCCTGCCTTTGTCTCCTCTTCGAAGAGGTACTCATACGATGGATTGTGGGCGATCACGGTACTGCCGGTGATGCCATACTGTGTCAAATCTAACTTTGCCATATAATTAACTGTTTTAATTGTGAAATTATCCTTGTTCTCTAAAATCGACTGCAAAGTTACATATTTATTATGGATTGACAAGTGCTCATTAGCAATAATTAGCGCAGTTACAAATCTTTTTAGGTTAAAGAATTTAAAAAACGATGTCGGAGCGGCTCTTTTGCCACTCCGACATATCAAACGTACGGCCTATTCCGTCCTTTATTTGGCCATCACTTTACCGTCTTTGATATAGAGGCCATGGGCGGGCTCCTGGCTCAGCCGCTGGCCTGAGAGGTTGTATATCTGACTGTCAGAAGCCGCCTTGGACTCAGTCTTGGTGGCGACGATGCCTGTTCCGAAGTCAGCAGTGACTCCTCCTGTGTACTGGCCGATGAAGAAGATGGCGCCTGTAGACTGCTCGCTGATGATGTAGAGGAAGGGGCGATTGGCGTGGAAGGGTTTCGGTTCTGGAGGTGAAGATATGCCAGTCTCATCCATTTGTATCACAGTGACGGCGGCAGCCTCTGTGCCCTCTTCGTCGAGTTTGATCTTAGCCACTTGGAACATATTGCTGATATAGACGGGTGCGTTGCAGAAATGGGGGAAATCGGCATACTCTCCAAAAGCGGTAGGCATGCCTAAGTCTGACATAGTCTTCACCAGATTCTGATTAGTGTCCGTTTCAAAGCGGGGCAACTTCAGGTCGATTTCTGTGGGGCAACCGTCAAACTGCCAGTTGCTGCCGTTGAGGGCGTCGAGCACGTCGCCGACCGTCTTGTCCTCACGGGGCAGGAAGACGGTCATCTCGTAGGCGCCGTTGCCGTAAGGCAGGCGGATGGCCTGATAGAGGTCGTTCTCTGCGTATTGGAAATCTTGGCCCATCTTGTGCATCATGGGCACTTCTTCTCCTCCACCAAATGATTCATTCGTGGTCATCTCTTTCTTGAAGGGGCTGCTCCACATGCCCTTGAAGTAGAGGGCGTTCAAGAGATAACTGACGGCACGAGGTTTGAATGTGTCTTCATTCAGCACTTCGGGAATCATTCCTTCCGTGTGGTCGCTGGCCCACTGGTTGATGACGTCCATCGTCTCGCCGTCAGCGAAGTCACGGTTCTGGGGCTCAGCATCGTAGTAGGTGTTTGCCTTGTCGATGAATCCCTCCTGCAGGCGGTAGCCCAGGCCTTCGTTCACGAAGATGGTGTTGGCAATGAGGGCCTTGGTCTCGAGGTCGAGGGCGTTAGCCTCCTTGAGCATCTTCTGGCAGAAGGCGTTGATGGCGTCGGCACCAGCCTCTCCAAAGCCGAGTGTCTGGTTGATCTCCTTCAGGGTCTGGCCGTCGGCTCCGTTGTTGAGCATGCCCAGGGCATAGGTGATGCTCAGGGGTGAGAGGACGCAACTGGTATCTATGCGGGCCTCGCGGAAGAGGTTAAAGGCAAAGTCGTTGTTGCTCTCAATCAGTTGCTGCTCACCCTCAGCGAGTTCGATCTCCTTGGGGGCATCGAAGTCGGAGGCGGTGAAATAGAAGTCATTGCAACTGACGGAGTAGAGTTCCTCGTAGTCGCAGATGCAGGTTGGTACAGGTTCGAATGCGAAAGTGGTCAAGCCGCTCCTCTGATAGCCGACTCCCTCCACGCCGACAGCGTCGCTGTCTGTGTAGCGATAGCGGGTGAAGAGCTTGCCGTTGGCCTTGATGGTCTCCCGGATGGCAGAGCCTGGATATCCATAGGGCCAGTCGCCATTGCTCTCTTCCTTCATGACTGGCTCTGTGAAGTCGATGATCTTGAAGTCTTTTTCGCCTCGATACTCAGCCATGTACACCCCTCCTTCCTCATCTTCGCGGTAGGCGGCATAGTATTGTGTCGTATAGTCGGCGATGTTGAACCTATACATTTTCATATATTGGCGGCCATCGATGACGGTGTCGCCTTTAAGTGTGTATTCGACTGGCCATCCCTCTCTGCCAGGTACTACGTCAGATTCAGAGCCGGTAGGTGCCTCCTCAAAATGATGATAGATGTAAGTCCACGTCTTGCCCTGCTCCAGCATCTTCCGCTTGGGGGCTGCGGCATCGGCTGTCATGCAGCCAATGGCCAAACTCAGTAATAATAGAATCCTTTTCATACGCAAAAACATGTTAGTCTCTATCTATATAACCACAAAGATACGAAAAGGATGCACAAAGTGAACGTTTTTTAAGTTTATTTAAGATAGGGGGTGGCCTTGTCGCACAATTGAATATGATACGAATGTTTATTCACTATTGTGCAAATAATGTTAATAATAGGCAAAAAGTAGCGCCTATGAGAACAACGTATTGATATTTTTACTATATTTGCGGTGTATCAATTAAATTCATTGCTTATGTCTACTAAAACTAACGGGAAAGAAGAAAAGGTGAAGCTGAATTCGACAAATGCGGACAGATATTCACCAGAGCAGGAAACATCTATCTGGTATAACTAAACTCCGGATGAAAGACAACCGGGAGGGTACGCCTACTGATGAGCGTACCCTCTTTTTATGTGTCCTTCTTGATTTATTTTATCATCTTCTTCCACTTGAAGTAGCCAGCGATGGCAATCACCACGTAGAGCCCGTATAGCGAGGCCTTGAAGGGGATGTCCTTGTAGAAATAGAGGATGCAGGTGACCACGTCGACGGCTATCCAGATGAACCACTGCTCCAGGTACTTGTGCGCCAGCGCCCAGATGCCTACGATGCTTAGTGCTGTCGTGAACGAGTCGGCCATGGGCACATTGCTGTTGGTAAACGTTACGAGCAACCAGTATATCAGTGCCCATACGGCACCGATGATTCCAAGCCAGGGTAGCACCAGCCTGCGTGGGAAATGGCGCACGGGCAGCGCCTCTTTCGAGGCAGTGCCGTGAATCCATTTCCAGTAGCCGTAGAGAGTCATCGCCAGATAGTAGAACTCCATGCCACAGTCGGCATAGAGCCCTTTCTGGTAATAGAGCACGATGCCGAGGGCTTGCATCAGGAAACCCGCTAACCACATCCATACGCTGGCCTTATACTCAAGCAGGATGTACGCCAGCCCTAGCACTGTCGTCACAATATCCAGCCAATGTTCTGCCAAGAATGTAATCATCTGTAAACCGTAAACTGTAAACCGTAAACTTAGAATCTCAGCGTGACGTTCCCCTGCATTGTGAAGCCCGCCATGGGAATGAAGCCGATCTGATAGTAGCGGTTGTCGTTGCCGTGGCCCCCGCTTTCGTAGATAGCTGAGTAGACCCAGCCGCTGGCGGCATAGTGCTTGTCGAAGAGGTTCGAGAAGTTCAGGCCGAAGATACACTCCTTCATCACCTTCTTGGGCTTCAGCGTGTAGCTCAGCGAGAGGTTCGAGGTCGAGTAACTGGGCAGCGAGCGGTCGCAGTTCTCCGTGTTGTCGAGATATTGACGGCTCACGAAGTTGGTGTGCCATACGGCCTGCCACCCTTTGTGGTGCAGGCGGACGAAACCGTTGAGGATCGTCGAGGGCGAGAAGGCAAGCGTCGAGTTATCGTAGTGGATGGTCTGCGTGCCATTGTCCCAGTCTTCCACCACCTCGTCGAAGTCCTTGATTTTGTTCTTGCTCAGGGCAGCGTTGCCCTCGATGGTCAGCCAAGGGGTGGGATCGACAGCAGCCTGCAACTCGAGGCCCATACGGTAAGAGTCCTTGATGTTGGTGGTCAGGTTCTCGCCGATGTCGCTCACCTGTCCTGTCTGGACGAACTGGTCGGTATAGCTCATATAGAAGAAGTTCGCACCCAGGCGGAAGCGGTCGCCGTTGTAGGTATAGCCCACCTCGGTGTCGAGCAGCGACTCGGCCTTGGGGGCGGGGTAGGAGCCGTTGTCGGTGAAGTTGTTGCGCTCCGGCTCACGATGGCTCAGGGCCACGGAGCCATAGGCGCGATGGCCGTTCTTCTGCCACGAGATACCTGCCTTGGGGTTCAGGAAGTTGTATCGTTCATCGATGTCGAGCCAGTGCTTCTGGGGCACGCCGTTGTCGTCTGTGTAGTACTTGTCGTTGTAGCCGTCCGTCTCATAGCGTACATAGCGGTACTGGAGGTCTGCGAAGGCATCCCACTGCTCGCTGATGTGATAACTGGCCTTGAGGAACACGTTGGCATCCTGCTTGAAGGCGTCGGAATAGTAGTATCTGTACTGACCCTTGTACATCTCGCTGAAATAGGCTGCCACCGTGGGATGGGCCGTATAGGTCAGGTCGCCGTAGTGGCTTCCCTCGTACTGCTGTACGGAGAATCCGCCGATGATGTCCCAGGAGTCGTCCTTGTAGTTCACGTTGGCCAGGTAGCCGTAGGTGTTCTGGGTCAGCCCCTTCTTTCGCACGAAGTCGGTCTTCTTGATATTGTTGCCCTCTGCATCTGTCATGAGCAGTCCGTATTTCGTGAGTTTGTTGCTGGGGCGGAACTCGGTGTAGTAGCCGTAGCCGTAGGTGTAGTGCAGCGAGGCGGTCGCAGACCAGTGGGCGTTGATATCCCAGGCGGCAGAGAGAATGTTGTGGTTCTGCCAGAAGTTGTCCGTCGTCTTGTCCCAGAAGGTGCCGTCGCTCATCTTGTAGCGGGCTGTCTGATAGTTGCCGCTGGCATCCTTGGCAAAGTTGCCGTCGGCATCATATACCAGTGCCTCGTAGAGTGAGTTGTACTTTCCCAGGCCGGCGTTATACATGTCCTCATAGGTCTTGATGCCTGTCTTGGCACCATAGGTGCCGTCCATCAGGCTCAGGTCGTTGTCGCCGGCCGTGACGCCGTTCCAGGCCTGGCCCGTCTTCTCGAAGTTGCCGATATTCTTGTAACGGATCTGAAGGCGGTCGCCCACCCATGTCAGACCGCCATAGTACGAGCCGCTGCGGCCTGAGGTGCCGTGGATGAAGCCGTCGGTATTCGTCTCGTGGTAGGCTCCGTCGAGGATCAGGTGGTTCCAGAGAAGGCCTGTCGAGAACTTCCCGCCTATGTTAAAGGTATTGAAGGAACCGTAACTGCCGCTGACCTCCAGACTGGGTGTCTGCAGAGGTGTTGCCGAAGATAGGGCCACCGTACCGCCGAAGGCTCCGTCGCCATTGGTCGATGTTCCCACGCCACGCTGGATCTGCACACTGCCTAAGAGCGAACCATACGAGTTCATATTGGCCCAGAACACGCACTGGTCCTCAGGCGAGTTCAGGGGCACGCCGTCGAGGGTGACGTTGATACGGGAGTCGCCGGCACCGCGGATGCGCATGTAGGTCGTTCCTGTGCCCAGGCCGTTCTCGCTCCACGCCAACACACCGGGGGTCTGAGAGAACAGGAAGGGCAGTTCCTTACCCGTCTTCGAGAATTCATTCAACTGCTGTTTCTTGATGTTGGCGATGGCGTACGGGGCATTCTTCTGGGCCCTCACACCTTTGACTACCACCTCCTGCAGCGCCTCCACCTGCGTGGAGTCATACAGCGCTGCATGACGATTGGTACTCACCATCGAACGATTGGTACTCACCATCGTTTTCTGACTACTCACATTCGCAGCACACACCAGTGCCGCTACTCCTAAAACAAATCTTTTCATTTTCTTGTACCTTTAATTAATAAATAATGTAAAGGGGGACATTGTATTGATTAAGCCTGCTATCCATCCCTACGCCGGCATGATCCGGATCAGGTTAGAGGGTATCATCTCAGCCCACACCTGTGGGCACCCCTTGATAATTCGGCTGCAAAGGTAAGCATTATTTCTGAATCCGCCAAATCATTCTATCCCTTTTTCTCATAGATGCAGAAAATAATTTGGCGGGAGTGCTCACGGCAAACTCTTTTCGCTTCCGATATTTGTTTTCTTTTAACTATGTAATACATTATTACTTCTATGTGATCACGAAATTGTTTTCTTTCCATTTTCTTTTCATTATTTCTTCTCCAAATGCCATATTCTGATTTACCACCTTCTATATCAGTTGATTAGCTTATGGCATTTGATGTTGTATAATGCCATCATATCTTCATTATTTGCTTAAAATAGCGCAAATTCAGGCTTAATATGCATTTAACCCATTGAAAACAAGGCAGTTGCTAATCACATCCATGCCTTGGACTGACAGTTTAGACAGTGTAAACTGACAGTTTAGACTGGGTAAACTGTCAGTTTGCCCTGTCTAAACTATCATAAACTCCTATCTTTAACAGCAGTAACTCGTCTGTAAAACCTCTATAATATGTATGATAAATTCCGAATTATAGCTGATTATGACATTTGTATGGCATTATAAACGAGTAAACTACATAGTCTTTCAGCTTGATAATCAGTAAGATAGTTTGCATTATGGCATTTTAACCACTTTTTCAGATACTTTGAGAGAACTTTTTTCGCTTGCACAGAAATCATCCTCAAGATAGAGGTTCTCATCGAGCAAAAGCGTATGCTGATTCTCACCTTTTGCCTCTTTCTTGCGTCCCGTTGGTAGCAAGCGACCAAAGGTCAAGCGCCACTCACCTCTAAAACTGAAGCAAGCAGAGCTTGTGAAAGTTGAGTCGATTTATTTTTATCTGATACCCATGCGGGCTTCGACGACGTTCACCACATAGTCGCCGAGCTTCTCGCACTCGTTGATGAGGTCCATGTAGATGGTTCCTACGGCGTAGGTGTACTCGTGGTTGTTGATGTCGTTGATGTTCTGGGCCTTCAGCTGGTTGCGGTAGTTGTTGATCTCGTGCTCGATGTTGAAGGTGCGGTTCACGTCGAACGACTCCTTGCGGCCACCCATCAGGCGGTTCATCTGCGAGAGCGACTGGTCTGTCAGCTCCATCATCTGGTGGATGTGGTCGTACTGCTTCTCGATGAAGTGGTCTTCTTTGCCGTTGTACTTGCGCGAGATGGTGCGGGCCATGTTGTAGCAGGCGTCACCAATCGACTCCAGTTCGGAGATCTCACGCAGCATGGCGCGGATCTTCGCCTTCGTGTCGTCGGAGAGGTGGGCGTCGCTCACGGAGTCGAGATACTTGGCGATTTCCAGCTCCATATTGTCGCTGATGCCCTCGTATTTCTCGATACGGGTATAGAGTTTGTTGAAGTCGCCGGCCTTGTTGTCCTTCTTGTTGGTTGAGCTGGCTGAGAGGGTGAGCAGCTCCCTTACCATGCCGAACATGCGCTGCATGCGTTCTGAGAACGACTGTATCTCCTTCTGGGCCTCGAGCACGGAGAGCTCTGGGGTCTTCATGAAGCCGGCAGTGATGAAGTGCAGACGGAAGTCCTCCTCTTCGTCGTCATTCTTGGGCTTGATGACCCAGCAGACAAAGCGCTCAATCTGTGGTATGAACCAGATGAGGATGAACGTGTTGGCCACGTTGAACGAGGTGTGGAAGGCGGCGAGCACGAAGCTCAGCTTGGCGGCGTTGGCCAAGAAGACGCTCGTCTCTACGGCATCCTTCTGCATCGTCACGTCGTAGCCTACCCAGCCGCACACCATGTCGATGAAGGGACGGAACACGAACAGGATCCAGATGACGCCGAAGACGTTGAAGAACATGTGGGCCAAGGCAGCGCGGCGGGCCTGCGTGTTGGCCGAGAGGGCGGCAAGGTTGGAGGTGACGGTGGTGCCGATGTTCTCACCCATCACCAGGGCGATACCCTGATAGATGGGCAGGGCGCCGCTGGAGCAGAGGATCATCGTGATGGCCATCACCGCTGCCGACGACTGTACGCAGAACGTCAGGATGCCACCCAGCAGCAGGAAGATAAGCGTGGTGAGGAACGAGTTGGGGTCGAACGAGGCGAAGAAGTCGAGCAGCGCCTGATTCTCGCCTAAGTGCATCTCCGCGCCAGTGGCGCGCAGCGTGCCCAATCCTAAAAGCAGGAACGACAGTCCGAAAAGGAAGTCGCCTATGTAGCGGTACTTCTTCTGATAAATCAGGATGATGCCCAGGAAGAAGGCCGGATAGACGGCGCTGGTGATGTCGAACGACATACCTGCCGACATGATCCACGCCGTGAGCGTCGTACCGATGTTGGCACCCATGATCACGGAGATGGCCTGCGCCAGCGTCAGCAAGCCGGCATTGACGAACGAGACGGTCATCACCGTAGTAGCCGTAGACGACTGCACGGATGCTGTCACCAGCATACCTGTGAGCATACCTGTAAAGCGGTTGGTGGTCATGGCCCCAAGGACGTGGCGCAACTGCGGTCCTGCCATCTTCTGAAGGGCCTCGCTCATCGACTTCATACCGAACATCAGCAACGCGAGCGAGCCAAGAAGTTTAAATATGATAAGCATAAAAGATAGCTTTTAATTCGAATTCGGCCACAAAGTTACAAAAATAATTCGTAATTGACAATTGATAACTGATTATTTTTGCACTGTGGCAGCAAATTTTTCACTATTTGCTTTTAGCTCTTCATTTTTTTTGTTATCTTTGCAGGCAGATAAAGAACTATAAATATGGAACAGACAGTACAGATTCACATTCGTAATAACGGCCAGACGATAGAGGCACCGATGGGTTCGACACTCGATGAGGTCTACGCCCTGTCGGGACTTCAGATGCATCACGGCCCTATTTCGGCACATGTCAACAACAAGGTGGAGGGTATGCACTACAGGGTGTATAATCAGAAGGAGGTGGAATTTCTGGATATCACCTCGTCGAGTGGTAGCAGGGCTTACACCAGGTCGCTCTTCTTTGTGCTCTGTAAGGCTGTCCATGATCTCTTCAACCCTTGTAAGGTGGCCATCGACATCCCCGTGAGCAACGGCTACTACGTGAATCTGAACATCGGGCGGCCCGTGACCCTCGACGATGCTGGGGCCATCCGCCGCCGTATGCAGGAGATCATCGACGCCGCACTGCCTATCCATCGGCATGAGACAACCACCAAGGAGGCCATCGAACTCTTCGACAGCCTGCACAACCGCTCGAAGGTGAAGCTGCTGAAGAGCATCGGCAGCCTCTACACCACCTATTATGATATTGACGGCTATGTGGACTATTATTACGGTTCGCTGCTGACGAACACCTCGCAACTCTACCTCTTCGGGGTGGAGAAATACTACGACGGCCTGCTGCTGCGCATCCCCTCCCGTGAGCACCCCGACGAACTCGGTGAGATGACGCATCAGGACAAGATGTTCGGCATCTTCAAGGAGCACCACCAGTGGCAGGACATCCTCGGCCTGCGCACCATCGGCGACCTGAATGAGGTGATCGGCAAGGGCTACTCCTCGATGCTGATCCAGATCAGCGAGGCCCTGCAGGAGAAGAAGATTGCCAGGATCGCAGACGAGATAGCCCAGCGCAAGGGTATCAAGATGGTGCTCATCGCCGGACCGTCGTCGAGTGGCAAGACCACCACCTGCAAGCGCCTCAGCGTACAGTTGGCTGTCAACGGCATTAAGCCCGTGGGTATCTCCCTCGACGACTACTTTGTAGACCGTGAGCAGACACCGCGCGACGAGAAGGGCGACTACGACTTCGAGAGCCTGTACGCCCTGAACCTGCCGCTGATGAACGAGCAGTTCAGCGCCCTCTTCCGTGGCGAGGAGGTGGAGCTGCCACGCTACGACTTCCCCACGGGCACCAGTCAGATGAGCGGCAGACGCCTTCAACTCAAGGAGAACGAGATACTGGTCGTGGAGGGTATCCATGCCCTGAATCCGGAACTGACCTCTGCAATCCCCAACGACCAGATCTTCCGTGTCTACGCCTCGGCCCTGACCACCATCCTGCTCGACAACCACAACTATATCCCCACCACCGACAACCGTCTGTTGCGCCGCATCATCCGCGACCACAAGTATCGTGCCGTGTCGGCCCAGGAGACCATCCGCCGCTGGCCCAGCGTCCGTGCGGGGGAGAACAAGTGGATATTCCCCTTCCAGGAGAATGCCGACGCGATGTTCAACACAGCCATGCTCTTCGAGCTGGCCGTCATCAAGCGTCAGGCAGAGCCCCTGCTCGAACAGGTGCCGGAGAACTGCGCCGAGCACGCCGAGGCCTACCGCCTGCTGAAGTTCCTGCGCTACATCAAGCCCATCCCCGAGACGCAGATACCGCCCACCTCACTCCTCCGTGAGTTCCTCGGCGGCTCTTCGTTCGAGTATTAAGATTGAATATTTATTGTATAGAAAGTGTATATTTGCAAGAAAATAAAGGCGAATATACACTTTCTTTACATTTCTTTTGGCATTTTGGGCAAAAATGAATAATTTTGCAGCCCGAAAGTTAGTAATAAACCAAATAATTATGGCAGAACAATTAGAAGTGAAAGAGCTCGACCAGGTGGTCGTACGCTTCTCTGGTGACTCCGGCGACGGCATGCAGTTGGCTGGAAACATCTTCTCTACGGTCAGTGCCACCGTTGGCAACGGCATTTCCACATTCCCTGACTATCCCGCTGACATCCGTGCCCCGCAAGGATCGCTCACGGGCGTTTCTGGTTTCCAGGTACACATCGGTGCGGGCAAGGTATATACGCCTGGCGACAAGTGCGACGTGCTCGTGGCTATGAATGCCGCAGCGCTGAAGACACAATACCGCTACGCCAAGCCAAGGGCAACCATCATCATCGACACGGACTCGTTTGGTCCGAAGGATCTGGAGAAGGCACAGTTCAAGACAGAAGACTATCTCGGCGAAATGGGTATCGACCCCGATCGCGTGATCCAGTGCCCGCTGACGACGATGGTGAAGGATTGCCTGGCTGACTCGGGTATGGACATGAAGGCGATGATGAAGTGCCGCAACATGTTTGCACTGGGTCTCGTGTGCTGGCTCTTTGACCGCGACCTGCAGCTTGTGGCCAACTTCTTGAAGGAGAAGTTCGCCAAGAAGCCTGCCATCGCTGAGGCAAATATCAAGGTGATACAGGCCGGCTACGACTACGGACACAACACCCACGCTGGAACCACCAGCGTCTACCGTGTGGAGTCGAAGCACAAGGAGCCTGGACGCTATATGGATATCACAGGTAACAAGGCTACGGCTTACGGCTTCATCGCTGCTGCCGAGAAGGCTGGCCTGAAGCTCTATCTGGGCTCTTATCCCATCACCCCCGCCACCGACGTGCTCCACGAACTGTCGAAGCACAAGTCGTGTGGCGTCATCACCGTACAGTGTGAGGACGAGATCTCGGGTTGCGCCTCTGCACTGGGAGCATCGTTCGCTGGCGCACTGGGCGTCACCTCGACCTCTGGCCCAGGCATCTGCCTGAAATCGGAGGCCATGAACCTCGCCGTCATTATGGAACTGCCGCTGGTGGTGCTCGACGTGCAGCGTGGCGGTCCTGCTACGGGACTGCCCACAAAGTCGGAGCAGACAGACCTGCTACAGGTGCTCTTCGGACGTAACGGCGAGAGCCCTATGCCCGTGATGGCCGCCACCAGTCCTACAGACTGTTTCGATGCCGCCTATCAGGCCTGTAAGATGGCTCTGGAGCACATGACTCCAGTGGTGCTGCTTACCGATGCTTTCGTGGCCAATGGCTCGGGAGCCTTCAAGCTCCCTGATCTCGCCCAGCTTGACCCGATCAATCCACCGTACGTGCCTGAGGAGCTGAAAGGCAAGTGGACACCCTATATGCGTGCAGAGAATGGTACCCGTTACTGGGCTGTGCCAGGACGCGAGGGCTTCGCTCATATCCTCGGCGGACTGGAGAAAGACTCGCAGACGGGAGCCATCTCGACGAATCCTGAGAACCACGACCTGATGACGCGCCTGCGCCAGCAGAAGATTGCCAATATCCAGGTGCCAGACCTCGAGGTGGAGGGCGACGTAGACGATGCCGACCTGCTCATCGTTGGCTTCGGCTCTACCTATGGTCATCTGCACTCAGCCATGGACGAGTTGCGACAGAAGGGCTACAAGGTGGCCCAGACGCATTTCAAGTATCTGAACCCGCTGCCGCAGAATACAGCAGAGGTACTCTCTAAATATAATAAGGTGGTGGTGGCCGAACAGAACATGGGACAACTCTCTGCCTATCTGCGCATGAAGGTCGACAGGTTCGTTCCTTTCCAGTTCAATCAGGTCAAGGGCCAGCCCTTCGTGGTAGAGGAACTCGTCAATGCGTTCGAAGAGATTCTAAAGAAATAATTAAAAAAGTCTAAGGATCTAAGGATTTTGAGGATTTGGGCTTTTGCTGGCAAAAGCAATCCTTTATATCCTTAAATCCTTAGAATAAAAAAACAAAGAGTATGGAATATACAGCACAAGATTTCAAGAAAGGCCAGCCGCGTTGGTGCCCGGGTTGCGGTGATCATTTCTTCCTGGCATCGCTACATAAGGCTATGGCCGAGATAGGCGTAGCACCCGAGAACGTCGCAGTCATCAGTGGTATTGGTTGTTCGAGCCGTCTGCCTCACTACATGGCTACCTATGGTATGAACACCATCCACGGTCGTGCCGCTGCCATTGCTACAGGTGCGAAGGTGGCAAACCCTAACCTCACCGTCTGGCAGGTGTCAGGCGACGGTGACGGCCTGGCTATCGGAGGTAACCATTTCATCCATGCCAACCGTCGTAACATCGACCTGAACATGATCCTGCTCAACAACCGTATCTACGGTCTGACGAAGGGACAGTACTCGCCGACCTCTCCCCGTGGCTTTGTTTCGAAGTCGAGCCCCTACGGCACTGTTGAGGACCCCTTCCGCCCAGCCGAACTCTGCTTCGGTGCCCGCGGACACTTCTTCGCCCGTTGCGTCGCTACCGATGCCAAGGGTACTGTCGAGGTGCTGAAGGCGGCCTACGAGCATAAAGGTGCTTCGGTGACGGAGGTTCTTCAGAACTGTGTCATCTTTAATGATCACTGCCACGATGTGGTCTACAACAACGAGGGTCGTAAGAAGAACGCCATCTATGTGCGCCACGGCGAGAAACTCGTCTTTGGCGAGAACAATGAGTTCGGCCTCGTGCAGCAGGGCTTTGGCCTGAAGGTCGTGGAGATCGGCAAGGATGGCTATACCCTGGACGATGTACTTGTTCACGATGCCCACTGTGAGGATAATACCCTGCAGTTGAAACTTGCCCTGATGGGTAACGGTGACGGCTTCCCCATTGCCCTCGGCGTGATTCGTGACGTGGAGGCCCCCACCTACAATGACGCTGTCTATCAGCAGCTCGCAGAGGTGTCGGCACAGAAGAAGTATCATAACTTCGCGGAACTCTTGGAGACAAACGATATCTGGGAAGTGCGTGAATAAATACCGAGGCGACTGATTCGCTGAAGAAATCGGGGCATTCGTTGAATAAAAACGGCGGATGCCCCGATTTATATTACCTTTGCATCCATCAAACAGTTGAGCATCCCCGATAAGCGGGGAAACGGCTTAAGCCAAAGGGGAAATAATAAAGTGAAATAATAAAATGAAGAAGATTTATTTGCTACTGATGATGGTCATGGCAGGTGCACAAAGCTTACGGGCGGCAGACTATACCTACCTGACCTTTGAGACAACAGACGGGGCCAAGGCCTCCGTAGAAGTATCGTCGCTGACGATTACTGTCAGCGGAAACACGCTGACGGCTGGATCGCAGACATTCGCTCTCTCTAACCTTCTGAAGATGTATTTCTCGAATGCTGATGAGACCACAGCCATTGAGGAGATAACTGCAGAGACGCTTGACGAGGCTGTCGACGTCTACGACCTGCAGGGCCATAAGGTGTCGAAAGACCAGTTAAGAAAGGGCATCTATATCGTGAAATCAAAAAGTAGAACCTATAAAATGATGGTGAAATGAAACGTATCTTCTTATCCTTGATAACCCTCGTGCTGACAATAGCAGCCATGGGGCAGACGCTGAATGTGAAAGTAGGTCAGGTGACCTACCAGTTTCCTGCTACCCAGACAGGTGAGATGGCCTATGAGAATGGCACTACCCTGACAATCATGGGTCGGACCTTTAATCTCGCAGATATCGATGCGATGACGGTTGATGAGGCAAGTGTCACAGACAATCAGGTGGTCGTCACTTATGACGGCACTTCGGCTACGGTGACCATTGCGGGTAATGTGGCCCAATATGTCACTCCCACTATCAGCGGAGCGCATGTTAGCATCGAGCAGACCAACACCGAGGCTATTGACGATGATGAGATCACCTATGTACTCTCGGGAACAACCAGCGATGGCGAGTTTGCTCTCTCGGGCTCTTATAAGTGTACTGTTTCACTGGCAGGCGTCACCCTGACCAATCCTTCAGGGGCGGCCATCAATATAACCAACGGCAAGCGCATACAGATCAGTGCCAAGAAGGATACGGAGAACACATTGGCGGACGGTTCTGGCGGCTCGCAGAAAGCCTGTGTATACAGCAAAGGACAGATTCAACTGCAGGGTAATGGTACGCTGAACGTGGTAGGCAACACCAAGCACGCCATCAAGAGCGGCGACTATATCACGGTGAAAAACCTTACGCTAAACATCACCTCAGCAGTGGGCGACGGTATTAACTGTGAGGAGTATTTCCTAATGAAGAGTGGGACTGTCAGTATTAGTGGCACGGGCGACGATGGCATACAGTGTGACCTGGGTGGCGACGCCTCCACTGGTGAGATCGTGGCCACGGAGACTGTCGATGCCCACGACGATGAGGATAGCGGCAATGTCTATATCGAGGGTGGAACCCTCAACATTACCGTCACAGCTGATGCCGCCAAAGGTATCAAGAGCGAGGGCGACCTCAAAATCAGTGATGGCACCTTCACCATCAAGACCACTGGTGGCGGCGCCTGGGACAGTGACGACCTTAAGACGAAGGCCTCGTCTTGTCTGAGTGCCGACGGGAACACCACTATCAGCGGCGGCACGCTCAGTCTGACCAGCACAGGTGCTGGTGGCAAGGGTATCAATGGCGACGGTGCTTTCACTGCCACAGGTGGTAACGTCACCATCAAGACCTCAGGCAATGCCGTCGTTGCCTCTTCAAGCGGCAGCCTCTCCACGGTATCCTCTTCCTCGCAACTTGACCGCTATAGCAGTGATTACAAGTCGTCGCCCAAGGGGCTGAAGATCGATGGCACCATCACCATTAGCGACAATGCCGTGATCAGCGTTACCACCACAGGTGCCGGCGGCGAGGGCATCGAGGGCAAAACCTCTATCGACATTACGGGCGGACAGGTGACGGTGGTTGCCACCGATGATGCCATCAATGCCTCTACCAATACTGAGACCAATGGCTCAGGCGATCTGACCATCAGCGGCGGTTACGTCTATGCCCGTTCCACTGGCAACGACGGTATCGACTCCAACGGCAACTGTTACATCAAGGGCGGACTGGTGTACGCCATCGGCACTTCGTCGCCCGAGGTGGCCATCGATGCCAACACCGAAGATCGCAAGCAACTCTATGTGCAGGGTGGCACCCTTATCGCCATTGGCGGCATCGAGTCGGGCGCCAGCCTCTCACAGTCGTGCTATTCCACAAATTCTTGGAGCAAGAACACCTGGTATGCCCTGACGGTGGGCAATGATACCTTCGCCTTCCAGACTCCGTCGAGTGGCGGTTCGTCGATCGTCGTCTCTGCAGCCTCACAGCCTACGCTGAAGAGTGGAGTCACCGTGAGCAGCGGCACCGTCATCTTCGATGGCAATGCCTATACTGATGCCAGCATCAGCGGCGGCTCGTCAGTCAGTCTCTCTTCTTACAGCGGCGGCAGCGGCATGGGACCCGGCGGTATGGGCGGTGGCGGCATGGGCGGCGGTTTCGGCCCTGGCGGAATGCACTGAAACAATATTTTTCAATTCCTTACGTTATTGTTGATGGTAGGAAGTTATAGTATGAAACAGTCGCGACAGGAGAATACCGTCTACTTGGTAGTGTGGGGCCTGCTCTTTGCAACCCCGCTACTGAGTCTGTATATACGGACGGTAAGCGACTCTGATATCTCTTTCGACTGGACAGAGGTGTTCCTTGTATGGCGGAAGTTCACTGTCTATCTCGTCTTGTTCCTGATCCATAATTTCTTGCTGGCCCCATTGCTCGTCCATGGCCGCAAGCGCATGGTTTATTTCTCTATAGTGGCGGCTCTCCTGGTGGCTTTCACGCTGTATCAGTGTAACAGTCGGCCAGAGAGATACCACCAACCTCGGCTTGAGGATCATAGGCACGGCCATCCACACAATATGGATCAAGGGCACGTACCTCCGCCCCCTCGTGCTCACGATGACATGCGTCATGCTCCTGGCGATCATACCCCTCCACCTTTCGTCGGCGAGCACGATATACTGGCCATCATCGTCCTTATCCTGATGTTTGCTGCGAACCTCGGTGTGAAGAACTTCTTCCGCACTCGCGACGACCGCAAGCGGCTGGAAGCGCTGGAACGGCAGAACCTTGAGCAGCAGTTGGAGTATCTGCGTTATCAGATTAATCCCCACTTCTTCATGAACACGCTCAACAACATCCACGCGCTCGTCGACATCGAGCCCGAGAAGGCCAAGGACACCATACTTGAACTGTCGAAGATGATGCGGTTCGTGCTTTACGAGGGCAATAAGAACTTCGTGCCCCTGGGGCGTGAGTTTGACTTTATCCGTCACTATATCACACTGATGAAGTTGCGCTATACCGACAAGGTGCGTATCACTGTCAGCCTCCCTGAGGAGGCGCCCGATCGGCAGATACCCCCGCTGATTCTTATCACCTTCATTGAGAATGCCTTCAAGCATGGTGTCAGTTATCAGCACGAGTCGTTCATTGAGATTGCGGCTCGCGTGGAGGACGGTACGCTGCAGTTCTCCTGCTGTAACTCGAAGGCCGACACGCCGAACCATGAGAAGGGTGGGGTGGGACTTGCCAACATACGCAAGCGTCTCAGCCTGATTTATGAGAATCGATACACGCTCCGCATTACTAACGAACCAGGCGTCTATGCTGTCATGCTTACCCTCCCCCTCGATCCAATATCCTCTCTTAACTGATCATAATTATTAATTGTCAAATTATCTATGTCAATCCGTTGTTTAGCTATCGATGATGAGCCCCTGGCTCTGCAACAACTCGTTGCATATATTAATAAGGTGTCGTTTCTCGAACTCGCAGGCCAGTGCCAGAGTGCACTCGAAGCCCGTTCATTCCTGGAGCATGATAGCGTGGATGCCATCTTCTGCGACATCAACATGCCTGACCTCAATGGCATGGACTTCGTAAAGTCGCTCCCCGCCCCGCCTCTGGTGGTCTTCACTACGGCCTACTCCGAATATGCCGTTGAGGGTTTCCGTGTCAATGCCGTCGACTATCTTCTGAAACCTTTTGGCCTTCAGGAGTTTCAGCGTGCAGCGAACAGGCTAAAGTCGAGGAGTGAGAATAGTTCAGGCGCCGATAACAATCTCACTCCATCCCCCTCCATCCTTCCTCCACAAGAGGATACCATCTTCCTCAAGACCGACTACCGCATCGTCAAGGTCAGCATCTCGGATATCCGCTATGTCGAGGGTATGAGTGAGTATCTGAAGGTCTGGATAGAAGGGGAGGCAAAGCCCATTATCACGCTGTTGTCGATGAAGAAGATGGAAGAGCACCTGCCTGACTATTTCATGCGTATCCATCGTTCCTATATCATCAACCTTACCAAGATTCAGGAAGTCAACAAGAACCGTGTCATCATGGATGCTGATACCTATCTACCTGTCGGCGACATGTATAAGGAGACCTTCCAGGCGTGGCTCGATACCAAGTTCCTGGTGAAATGATTTTGCAAACTCCACTTGTCAATCATCCCCCTGCTCCCAGGCAACGGGGATGGTTTTGTGTAATTATACGCTCAATACTCGTTTTTCTTTTCGCTTTCCACGTGCCCTATTCCACAATTTTTCGTACCTTTGCACACGATTATCAGCTTGATCATTAAAAAACAACGATAAGATATGTTTCACATTTATGAAGGTTTCCATCTGGTCGACGCATACCACAAGATGCGCCATCAGCGGAAGTACCATCCTGAAGACAGCACCAAGCGTGCCATTAAGATTGCCCTCGTGGCAATAGTAACCCTCCTGCTCTGGAACATACCTGCCGAGTGGTACGGTATTCAGAACCTCACCGTCATCCAGCAGCGTATCATCGCCATCTTCGCCTTTGCTACGCTGATGTGGGTCTTCGAGGTTGTCTCCTCATGGGCCACCTCCGTGGCCATCATCGTGCTGATGCTCCTCTTCTGTACAGACAGCGGCATCCTGCCTATGGTGAACGAGGCCGAGGTGGGCAAACTCCTGTCTTACAAGGGAGTGATGGCAACCTTTGCCGACCCTGTCATCATGCTGTTCATTGGTGGTTTCGTGCTCGCCATCGCAGCCACAAAGACGGGTCTTGACGCCCAGCTGGCCAAGGTGCTACTCAAGCCCTTCGGCACCCGCAGTGAGATGGTGCTCCTTGGCTTCCTGCTTATCACGGGCCTCTTCTCGATGTTCGTCTCTAATACGGCCACGGCAGCCATGATGCTTACCTTTCTCACCCCTGTGTTCCACCAGTTGCCTCCTGAAGGCAAAGGCCGTATCTCGCTGGCCATGTCTATCCCCATCGCCGCCAACCTCGGTGGTATGGGCACGCCCATTGGCACTCCCCCGAACACCATCGCTCTGAAATATCTTAATGACCCTGATGGTTTGAACCTCGGCCTCGGCTTCGGCCAGTGGATGATGTTTATGTTCCCCTTGGTCATCGTACTGCTGTTCATCAGCTGGCGATTGCTGCTGAAGCTCTTCCCGTTCACGCAGAAGACCATCGAACTGAAGATTGACGGCGGCATGAAGAAGGGTTTTCATTCCTATGTCGTCATTGTCACATTCTTTGTCACCGTCGCTCTCTGGTTGCTTGATCGTGTGACAGGTATCAACTCCTATACCGTGGCCATGATCCCCTTTATGGTGTTTGCTCTGACGGGTGTTATCAACAAGCGCGACCTTGAGCAGATTAACTGGAGCGTTATCTGGATGGTGGCTGGCGGCTTTGCTCTTGGCTATGGTCTCAATGCCTCCGGACTCGCTGCCAATGCAGTGGAGAGCATCCCCTTCGGTGAATTCTCGCCGCTGCTCATACTCCTCATGGGTGGACTCATCTGCTATCTGCTTAGCAACTTTATCTCGAACTCCGCCACTGCAGCCCTGCTCATGCCCATCCTCGCCATCGTCTGTGGTGCCATGGGCGACAAACTTGCACCCATTGGCGGCACGCCCACCGTCCTTATAGGTGTAGCCATCGCCGCCTCGTCGGCTATGATCCTACCCATCTCCACGCCGCCGAATGCCCTGGCCTTCGCCACAGGCTATGTCAAGCAGAACGATATGGCCCGCATGGGTATCATCATGGGTATCGTCTCGATGGTGCTGGGCTTTACCCTCGTCTACATGATGGGTACATTACATATCATCTGATCATTCGTGACCCGATATAGAGGAAAGTAATGCCTACTACGAGTTGTACAGGAATTAGTACGAGTCGTAGTAGGCATTACTATGACTAAATTCACATTCGGTGCATGAATGGTAACTGCTGTGCCTGCTGTAGAACTGCCTCGGCCAAAAAGGTGTTGGAAGGCTGTTCGCCGTTGACGATGTCGAAAATGGCCTTGATGCCAAAGAGTCCACCGCCCTGTTTGAGAACATGTACAAGGCAGAGGTTCTGCAAGCCGATACTCTCGGAGAGGATGTCGAGGTCGGTGACGGCGAGCTGGGAGAGGGCCAGCTGGTAGGCGTCGTCGCTGTTTTCGTCGATGAACTGCTGCACGTCGCCGAGATTATTGAAGCGGAAATTCTCCAGCACGGGTAGAAAGACGTCCATCGGGGCGGGGAATATCTCTGCCTGGTTGACGGCGGCGATGCGTTGGTTCAGACGGTCGAAAGGCCTTAGCTCAAGATATTGCTGGAAAGACTCGGCGGAGAGCGATACCTCACAGAACTGTCCCGACCTGACGAAGGTCTGCACCTGGCGGCGGTACTCGGACATGGTGGTGCGCAGGCGGCTGAACTCGTTGTCGGCCATCTCGAGCATGCCTGCCAGACGGCCGAACTGGCGAATGAACTCAGGTGGCAGTTTGACGGCTCCCTTGTAGCCGATGTCGTGCTCGATGGCCGACCAGACGTGCTGCAGGGCTGTCCGCATCTGGATTTCAAAGGGAATTTTGCGCAGAGGCCCTTCCTTCATGAAGCAGATGTAGTGGAGTGACAGATAGCCGAAGCTGTCGAGTTGGTGTTTGCGCTTGTCGACAGAGTTACGCCAGTCGACATCGAAGGTGCGTTTGGCGATGGCAGCAACTTTATCGACATCGTCGGTATAGTAAGTGACGACCCTAATGCCCACAAGGTCGGTGACATCGTAGATTGTCTTGTATTTGTAGCCTTTCTTCTCGAGCTTACCCCTGAGCGATTCCTCGTCTTTGATGCGGCGTTCAAAGGCATTGATCTGGATGTGCTGTTCGCCCAAAGCATTAAAGAGCAGGTCTGAGGCCTGCTCGATAAGCTGTTCCAACTGTGGCAGGTGCTGACGGTATTCGTCTATCAGGGCCGCAGTGTGGGTGGTTTTGTCGGTCATACAAACTCGAAGAGGTGGGTGAAGCCAGTCATGGCAAACACCTGTCGGAGGCTGTCGCTGATGTGGGCTACGCTCACTTTGCTACCCTTCGTCTTGGCGCCCTTGAGCAGTGACAGGAAGAGGCGAAGACCGGAGGAGGAGATGTACTCAAGTTTTTCGCAGTCGAGGATGATGTCATGGCCTTCGCAGTCGTAGAGAACTTTCATCTCCTGTTCTGTCTTGATGGAGGCGGCGGTGTCGAGACGGCCTTCAAAATGCATGATGTATTTCCCGTCTTTTTCTTCAAATGTTGTGTTCATAATCTTTATATTACTTTATTCTGATTCGTGAATGTTATTCTCTTTTTTTCCGGAGAGTCAAGATGTTGTGCCCGTCGACGTATTCATATTGGATGTCGTCCATCAAGCGGCGCACCAGATGAATGCCTAAGCCTCCGATGCGGCGCTCTTCGGCAGAGAGGGTGATGTCAACTTCTGCGCTCTTCGTGGGGTCGAAGGGCTTGCCTGTGTCGGTGATGACGAAGGTGAGCCACTCGTCGGTGGCTGTGACCTCGATGTCGACATGGCCATTGACACCTTCGGGATAGGCATAGCTCATCACGTTGACGACGGCTTCTTCGATGGCGAGGTTCATCTGAAGCATGGTCATCTCGTCGAGGTTGATGGCTGTGCAGATATCCTCTACGAACATGGAAAGCTGCGGCACGTGCTGTACGTCGTTGGGCAATGTAAGAGTCCAACGGCCTGGGGGCTTGTTGTGGACTTGTGACATGGGCTATCGTTTTTCTGGTATTTTACGGAATGATTGTAGTTTCTCACCATAGCAGAGGTCGCCACAGTCGCCGAAGCCAGGCACGATGTATTTCTGCTCGTTCATGCCCTGGTCGATGGCGGCGCACCAGATGTGGCTATCCTCTGGAAGGGCAGCCTTCACCACTTCCAGACCTTCTGGAGCGGCGATGATGCAGCAGAGATGGATCTTCTTGGGCTTGCCCGTCTCCAGCAGCGAGTCGATGGCTGCTGCCAGAGATCCGCCTGTGGCGAGCATGGGGTCGACGATGAGCAGTGTCTTGTTCTTCACGCTCTGAGTGGCGATGTACTCTGTGTGGACGCCCACCTCGGTATGCTCGCGGTTGATGTACATCCGAAAAGCGGAGACGAAACCGTTGTCAGCCTTGTCGAACACATTGAGGAAACCCTCATGAAAAGGCAAGCCTGCGCGTAGGACAGTGGCGATGACCATATCGTCCTTAGGCAAGGGGATGTCGATGGTGCCTAACGGGGTGCTGATGGTTTTGGGCTTATACTCGAGCGTCTTCGACAGTTCGTAGGCCATTAACTCGCCAATGCGCTTGACGTCGTGCCGGAAAAGGAACCGGTTCTTTTGGAAATTCTTGTCGCGTAACTCCGACATGTAAAGGTTCATTACAGAGTTGCTCTGACTGAAATCTGTTACTTCCATTGCTCTTTGGTTTTAAGTTTTGGTGCAAAGATAAGCATTTTCTTAGAATTATTTGCTTTTTTTCCAAAAAAATTGTAACTTTGCAGCGGATATATAGAAAGCGACTATGCAAACAAACACTCATTTGGCCAGGTTGATTCACGATCAGGCAAAGATTTATGGAGACCGTGAGGTGCTGATCTATAAGGATTTCGGCGGCAAGGAATGGAAGTCGTATTCCTGGAATCAGTTCTCTCAGACGGTGAAGGTTGTATCCAACGCGTTGCTGAATCTCGGGGTGAAAGTACAGGAGAATTTGGGCGTGTTCTCGCAGAACTCTATCCAGTACCTGTTCTGTGATTTTGGAGCCTGGGGTGTACGGGCTGTCACCATCCCCTTCTATGCCACCAGTTCTGAACAGCAGATTCAGTTTATGGTGAACGACGCGAAGATACGGTTCCTCTTTGTTGGCGAGCAGGAGCAGTACGACAAGGCCCGTCGCGTGTTCTCTACCTGTCATACGTTGGAGCGTATTATTATCTTCGACAGGAATGTGGCTATATCCAGTCAGGATCCGTATGCCATGTATTTCGACGACTTCCTGAAATTAGGTGAGAACCTGCCGCGGCAGTCGGAGGTAGACACGCTGACAGAGCAGGCTTCGATGGTCGACGTTGCAAACATCCTATATACCAGTGGCACTACGGGCGACTCGAAAGGCGTCATTTTGACCTGTGGCCAATACCATGCTGCGTTGGAGGCCAATGGCAAGTGTGTGCCCGTGGGAGAGAACGACCGCGTGCTGAACTTCCTGCCTTTTACCCATATATTTGAGAAAGGATGGAAGATACTCTGTCTGACGACGGGTGCCACACTCATCGTGAACACCTACCCTCAGGAGGTGCAACAGTCGATGAAGGAGACCCATCCCACGTGTATGTCGTCTGTACCCCGCTTTTGGGAGAAGGTTTACATGGGCGTGCAGGAACAGATAGAGAAGGCCAGTGCTCCAAAGCGTAAACTCTTTGTCCACGCCCTGAATGTGGGCAAACGGCATAATATCGACTACCTCTCGAAAGGCAAGCGCCCGCCATTGGCCCTGCATCTGGAGTATGAGGTGCTTAACAAGACGGTATTCTCCCTGGTGCGTAAGGAACTGGGACTGGAGAATGCCCATTTCTTCCCCACGGCAGGTGCGACCGTGAACCCCAAGGTGGAGGAATTTGTCCATTCCATCGGCATAAACATGGTTGTAGGCTATGGACTGACGGAAAGTCTGGCCACCGTCAGCTGTAATCATCTCGGTGACCCGTTTACTGTGGGAGGCGTAGGTATCCCCATCGAGGGCATCGACATCAAGATCAGCGATGAGGGTGAGGTGCTGCTGAAGGGTCCGACCATCACGCGAGGCTATTACAACCGCGACGACCTGACGAAGGCCGCCTTCACTGCCGACGGCTATTTCAAGACAGGCGACTCGGGCTACCTGAAGGACGGCGAACTGTTTCTCAAGGAGCGTATCAAAGATCTCTTCAAAACCTCTAATGGCAAATATATCGCTCCGCAGATGATCGAATCGAAGCTGTTAGTGGATAAATATATCGATCAAATCGCAATTATCGCAGACCAGCGTAAGTTCGTCTCAGCACTGATCATCCCTGTCTATCCGCTTTTAGAGGAGTATGCCCGTGAGCATCATATCCCCTTTGAGACGCGTGAGCAACTTTGTGCAGACAGTCAGATATACGAGATGATGAAGGAGCGTATCGACACGCTGCAGCAGCAGTTGGCCCACTATGAACAGATTAAACGGTTTACCTTGCTGCCTCACAATTTCTCGGTGGAACGGGGAGAATTGACGAACACGCTGAAGATAAAGCGTCGCGTGCTTAACGAGAACTACCGCAAGGAAATTGAAAAGATGTACGAGGAATGATTACGCAAGACCAGTTAAAAGATGTAATGGAACGGGCAGAAGCACTGCACCGTTATCTGGAGATAGACAAGAAAAAGATAGAGTATGAAGAGGAGGATCTCCGCACGCAGGCCCCAGACTTCTGGGACGACCGAAAGCGTGCCGAGGAGCAGATGAAGAAGGTAAAAGGCATCAAGAAGTGGCTCGATGGCTACCAGACGGTGCGCACCTTTGCTGACGAGTTGCAGCTGGCCTTCGACTTCTATAAGGATGAAATGGTGACGGAAGAAGAGGTGGAAGAAACCTATGCCAAGGCCATCACCGCCATCGAAGACCTGGAACTGAAGAACATGCTGCGCCAGAAGGAAGACCCGATGGAGGCCGTGTTGAAGATCAACAGTGGTGCGGGAGGTACGGAAGCTCAAGACTGGGCCTCGATGCTGATGCGTATGTATATGCGCTGGGCTGAGGCTCACGGCTATAAGGTAACGATATCCAATTTGCTCGACGGCGATGAGGCCGGCATTAAGAGTGTGACGATGCAGATTGAGGGTGGCGAGTATGCCTATGGTTATCTGAAGTCTGAGAACGGCGTGCACCGCCTGGTACGTGTGTCGCCTTTCAATGCCCAGGGAAAACGCATGACCAGCTTCGCTTCTGTGTTCGTATCGCCACTGGTAGACGATACAATCGAGGTGTATGTCGATCCCGCCAAGTTGTCGTGGGACACATTCCGCTCGTCAGGTGCCGGTGGACAGAACGTGAATAAAGTGGAGTCTGGCGTCCGTCTGCGCTATTGGTACACTGATCCGGATACGGGCGAAGAGGAAGAGATACTCATTGAGAATACGGAGACCCGTGACCAGCCGAAGAATAAGGAGCGCGCCCTGACGCTGTTGAAATCACAACTCTATGACCGCGCCATGAAGAAACGCCTGGAGGCTCAGGCGAAGATCGAGGCGGGCAAGAAGAAAATCGAGTGGGGCAGTCAGATACGCAGCTATGTCTTTGATGATCGCCGTGTGAAGGACCATCGTACGAACTATCAGACCTCTGACGTTGATGCCGTCATGAACGGTAAGATCGATGATTTCATCAAAGCATATCTGATGGAGTTCCCTGTGAACGACGAAGAGCAATAATCGAAGAACAATAATCATTAAATAACATATATTATGGCACAAATAGCAAAAGCATCAAAAGCCACCAAGAAGAAGGAGGCTTATCAGAAGAAACAAGAAGACAACGGAAAGAAAGTTTTGGAGTGGATCTTTGGCGTGTTGGTCGTGCTGGCCATCATCTTCGTCATCTATTCTATTTTCATCGTGTCTTGATGAAAGACTGCGAAGAGGAGGGGAAGCCCCAGAAAAGCTGTCTGGAGATCGAGCGCAAGTTTCTCGTTCTTAACGATGACTACAAGCGACAGGCTTACGACAGCAGCCGCATCTGTCAGGGGTATATCTGCAGGAACCACGGACGTACCGTCAGGGTACGTATCCGTGGCGATCGCGGATACCTGACGATTAAAGGACCTTCAAATGCCGATGGAATCAGTCGTTTTGAGTTTGAGAAGGAGATTACGCTTGATGAGGCTAAGGCGCTGATGACTCTCTGCGAGCCAGGACTGATTGACAAGACTCGCTATCTGGTAAAGGCAGGTAGTCATACGTTTGAAGTCGATGAGTTCTACGGCGACAATGCGGGTCTCGTGATGGCGGAGGTGGAGCTTCAGTCAGAAGATGAAACGTTCGAAAAGCCCGATTTCATCGGCCAGGAGGTGACGGGCGACCGTCGTTACTACAATGGTCATCTGTCGAAGAATCCTTACGTTAACTGGAAATAAAAGTCTACTTTTTCAGCTTATATTTAAGGACAATCATTCCGAAGACCGCTCCTAAGGTTACGCCGAACGCATTGGCAGCAAGGTCGAGCCAGTCGCCATTGCGTGTCTCTGTGCAGTATTCCTGTAGCAGTTCGAGCACGCCGCTCATCAGGATGGGAGCCAGCCAGGTCCAGAAGAATAGCTTCTCGTAGTCGGGCTCTTTATGGCGGCGGATATATTCTAACCACAGTACGCTACAGGTGCCGCCGTACATGATGAAGTGTACCCACTTGTCGATGAAGAGTTCTTCTTCGAGTTGTATCTCAGGTGCCTTGAAGAAAAGGGATAGATACCAGATGGCTACAAATAGTAGGCATGAGACGGGGTAATCCTTTATAAAATGCGGTACGATATTCATTATTTATGCAATTTGGCTGCAAAATTACAAAATTATCCGTTTAAAATGCGTCATCAGCCGTTATTTTTATTACTTTTGCAAAAGAAAAAATGAGGGAAATGGAAATGTCTAAACTGGAAAGGGTAAGTTTTGGCAGTAAGCTTGGAGTCATTCTGGCTACGGCAGGGTCGGCCGTGGGTCTGGGAAACATTTGGCGATTCCCCTATATGACAGGTCAGAATGGCGGGGCCGTGTTTATCATGATCTACGTGTTCTGCGTGCTGCTGCTTGGAATCCCCTGTATGATCAGCGAGTTTATTATTGGCCGTCATGGGAAGGCAAATACGGCCCGTGCCTACCGAATCCTGGCAGGCCGAACGATGTGGTCTGTCATCGGCTATATGGGTGTGCTGACGGGATTCCTCATTTCGTGCTATTATGCAGTCGTTTCAGGCTGGTGTCTCGAATATGTATGGGCATCGCTCTTTGGAAAGATTCAGGGCAATTCGGACTATATCAATTCTTATTTCTCGACGTTCTCCCAGGATCCCGTGAGGCCAGTGTTCTGGACTTTTATCATCTTGCTGGCGACTTACCTGATCATTTCGAGTGGTGTGCGCGACGGTATCGAACGGGCTTCGAAGCTGATGATGCCCACGCTGTTCATCCTGTTGCTGATAATTGTTGGTGCCTCGTGTGCGCTGCCGAATGCGGAGAAGGGTATAGAGTTCTTGTTTAAGCCCGACATGTCGAAGTTCACGGGCGACGTATTCCTTGCAGCCCTGGGGCAGTCGTTCTATTCCATGAGCATTGCCATGGGATGTATCTGCACCTACGCCAGCTATTTCTCCCGTCAGACGAAGCTGCCCAATGCGGCCGTACAGATAGGTGTCATCGACTTCCTCGTGGCTTTGTTGGCTGGCCTGGTGATTTTCCCTGCCGCCTTCTCTGTAGGAGTGAGCCCTGACAGTGGGCCGTCGCTCATCTTTATCACCCTGCCCAATGTCTTCCAACAGGCCTTTGGTGCCATACCATACCTGGGCTATGTCGTCTCCGTGTTGTTCTATGCCCTGCTGTCGATGGCAGCCCTCACGTCGCTCATGTCCTTGCACGAAGTGTCGACGGCCTTCCTGCATGAGGAGTTGCGCATCAGCCGCAAGCGTGCAGCGCTCATTGTGTCGGTAATGTGTGTGATGCTTGGCACGATATGCTCTCTGTCGTTGGGGCCGTGGCGCGATAAGCTGTTCTTTGAAAAGACCGTCTTCGACCTCTTCGACTTTGCCACAGGTCAGCTGTTCCTTCCGATCGTGGGCTTCTTGACGTGCATCTTCATTGGTTGGTTTGTGCCGCATAAGGTGGTGCGCGAGGAGTTCACCAACTGGGGTACGCTCCGCAACGTGGGCCTCTTCCATTTCTACCTGTTCCTGGTGAAGTATGTATGTCCTATCTGTATCCTGTTTATTTTCCTGCATCAGCTCGGGCTGTTGTAGATCGTGGGATGAGGAATGTGGCCTGTGGAATGAGGGATTGTTGATATGTCAGAGAGAGGAACATTTGGCAGCAAGTTAGCCATCGTGCTGGCGACGGCGGGTTCTGCCGTAGGGTTGGGAAACATTTGGCGGTTCCCTTTTATGACTGGGCAGAATGGCGGGGCGGCCTTCATACTGCTTTATTTCGGATGCGTGTTGCTGCTGGGTATCCCTGGCATGCTCAGTGAGTTCATCGTGGGTCGCTATGCGCAGACGAATGCTGCCAGGGCTTATGGCAGCATCGCGGGGAAGGGATGGCGCTGGATAGGCTATCTGGGCATTATTACCTCTACGATCATCCTTGGCTTCTATGCTGTGGTGGCAGGCTGGTGCCTTCAGTACCTCTTTGCTTCCATTGGCGGACAGCTGAGTGGAGATTCTGCCTATGTCATCAATTATTTCAAGACATTCTCCAGCGACCCCATACGTCCCTGCCTCTGGGGAGTGGGCTTTGTGCTGATCACCCACCTGGTTGTATCGCAGGGCGTCAACAAGGGCATCGAGCGGGCATCGAAGTTGCTGATGCCGCTGCTCCTGTTGCTGCTGCTGGTGCTGGTGGTTGCCTCGTGCCTACTGCCTGGTGCATCGCGCGGTATAGAGTTCCTGCTGAGGCCCGACTTCTCGAAGGTCAGCGGGAGCGTGTTCCTCGAAGCCCTTGGCCAGGCCTTCTTCTCGCTGAGTCTTGGTACGGCATGCCTGTGTACCTATGCCTCTTATTTCAGGCGCGACGTGAACCTGGTGCGGTCTGCCACGCAGATTGCCTTCCTCGATTCTGCCATTGCCATCCTCGCTGGCCTGATGATCTTTCCGGCGGCCTTCTCTGTGGGCGTGCAGCCTGATAGCGGCCCTTCGCTCATCTTCATCACCCTTCCCAACGTGTTCCGCGAGGCGTTCAGCGCGGTACCTGTGGTAGGTTACGTCGTGGCCATCCTGTTTTATGCCCTGTTGGTGTTTGCAGCCCTCACCTCAACCATCTCGATGCACGAGATAGGTACGGCTTATTTCCACGAGGAGCTGCATCTGCCAAGGAAGCGTGCGGCATCTATCCTCACGGTTATCTGTTCATCGATAACGGTTGCCTGCTCGCTGTCCGTGGGGGCCTATGCCAATCTGCAGCTGTTCGGTATGTCGCTGATGGACTTCTGTGATTACCTGACGGCCCAGCTCATGCTGCCCGCTGGGGCCTTCCTGACGAGCATCATGCTTGGATGGTTTGCCAGCAAACAGCTCATCCACGATGAGTTTACCAACGGCGGCACGCTGAGGGAGTCGTTCTTCCACGTGTGGCTCTTCTCCATCCGTTACGTGGTGCCGCTCTGTATCGTGCTGGTCTTCCTCCATCAGTTTGGCGTGGTATGATCCGCGAGTTCTTCTATCTGCAGAAGTCAGACCGCAAGGTCATCCTCACGGTGCTCTGTGTGGCCGTCGTTGCCCTGGGTGTGATCTTCTTTGCAGGTGGTGAGAATGACAGGTCAAATACACTCGTTTCTGCCGATTCCATCGATCGTTTTGCGCCTCGTAAGCACCCTCGCGACAGCTCGACTTATCGCAGGCGATACGGCCAGGGCCCATCTTCGGCCACTCGAACGGTCTATGTCCGGACGAAGATCGTCTATCGTGATACAGCCTTCAGTCGTGGTCGCGCCATCAGTCAGGGTGGGCGTGATACTGTCAGGGCCCACTATCAGCCGAAAATCCGGCAGGGGGAGCACATCGTGTTGAATACGGCCGATACCACCGCCCTGAAGTCCGTGCCAGGCATAGGCCCTTATTTTGCGAGCAAGGTCGTTCAGTACGGCGAGCGCCTGGGGGGCTATGTAAGCGTCGATCAGCTCGATGAAATCGAGGATTTCCCTCTTGACGCGAAGGAATATCTTGTCGTAGAGCATCCTTCCCCAAGGAAACTGAACGTCAACCAGCTTTCGCTCAACGAGCTGAAGCGCCATCCCTACATCAATTTCTATCAGGCTCGTGCCATCACAGACTACCGTCGCCTTCACGGCCCGCTTAAGAGTCTCGACGACCTGCGCCTCTCGAAAGACTTTCCCCAGCCAGCCATCGACCGCCTGAGGCCTTACGTAACGTTCTGAGCAGCCCCTTTCTTTCGGACTCTTGCGAGTCTTGGAGGTGATAAAGGCGCCCGGAATGGCGATGGCGAGGTGATTGTTGCCGGCACAGACTGTGGACGAAAGCGTCACGGTGTGGGTGGGAAAGTGGTACTAAGTAGGGTGTAAAAGCTTGTTTGACCTTCGTCAAACAATCGATTGACGGCAGTCAAACAATCGTTTGACGAAGGTCAAACGATGGATAACATGGTCTTAAGTACGCCTCAGGAGGGCGCAGCGTGCACGATTGCAGGCCGCCGCCAGCGGGTTGGCAGTATGCGGCGGCAGCATAAGCCTTGAATGTTGCGCAAGAAAAAGTGGCATAAAATTTGGCGGTTTCGATATTTATTCTTATCTTTGCCACCTGAACTGAACTATTTTAATATATATGATAGGATTAGGAATGCAGAACATCCTGTTATTCGGATTGGGCATGCAGGAGGTACTCATTATCGCCCTGGTAGTGCTGCTGCTCTTCGGCGGCAAGAAGATCCCCGAGCTGATGAAGGGCCTGGGCAAGGGCGTGAAGAGCTTTAAGGAGGGGATGAACGAAGTGACTGACGGCGATAAGGGCGACGAGGTGAAGGAGTGAAAAGGTGAACGAGTCAGCACCCATGACCTTCTGGGATCATCTCGACGAGCTCCGTGGCGTCATCATCCGCATCCTTGTCATCACGGCGGTGGCCGCTGCGGTGGCGTTCTGCCTGAAGGAAGAGCTGTTCGCGGTGGTGCTCGCACCCCGTACGAGCGACTTCATCACCTACAGGCTGATGGGCGTGGAGCCCTTTGCCATCAGTCTGATGAACACAGGACTGACGGAACAGTTCATGATTCACCTGAGGACAGCCTTCTGTGCGGGGCTGATCGTGGCCTCACCCTATATCATATATGCGCTCTTCGGCTTTGTGTCGCCAGCGCTCTACGACAATGAGAGGCGCTATGCCACGATGCTCGTGGGCAGCGGATACGTGATGTTCATGCTGGGCACGCTGGTGAACTACCTGGTCATCTTCCCGCTTACGGTCAGGTTCCTGGGAACGTATCAGGTGAGCCCCGACGTGGCGAACATGCTGACGCTGCAGTCGTATGTCGACACGCTGCTGGCGATGACGCTCGTGATGGGCATCGTGTTCGAACTGCCCGTGGTGAGCTGGCTGCTGGGAAAGATGGGATTGGTGGATGCGCGGATGATGCGCACATGGCGGAAACACGCCATCGTGGCGATCCTGATCGTGTCGGCCATCATCACCCCGACGACGGATGCCTTCACCCTCTTTGTGGTTGCATTGCCGATATGGCTGCTCTACGAGGTGAGCATCGTGATATTAAAGTTTACAGTTGACGGCTTACAGTCTGCGGATGATATGACTGAAGGCCGGCATTACCGCAAGAGTAATCAACTGTAAACCGTAAACTGTAAACAGTAAACTAAATACAAATACTCTATGCTAAAGAAAATCAGAACAATCCTGGCGGCGGTGTTCTTCGTGCTGATCACCCTGCTCTTCCTCGACTTTACGGGGACACTGCATCACTGGCTCTCGTGGCTTAGCAAGATCCAGTTCCTGCCTGCCGTGATGGCCCTCAATGTAGTGGTCGTCGTGGCGCTCGTCATCCTGACGCTCATCTTCGGGCGCATCTACTGTTCCGTCATCTGTCCGCTGGGCGTGTTTCAAGACCTCTTAGCCCGATTCCATCGGAAGAAGAACAAGTACAGCTACTCCAAGGAGGTGCGCTGGCTGCGCTATCCTGTGTTGGGACTGTTTATCATCGCTCTGGTGGCTGGCGTGGGTGCCTTCTTCCAGTTGTTGGCACCGTATAGTGCCTATGGCCGTATCGCCACGATGATCTTCCAGCCAGTCTGGAAGTTCGGAAATAATATACTGGCGACGATAGCGGAGCGGACCGACAGTTATGCCTTTTATAGCGTCGATACCTGGATGCGTTCAATGCCTGTGTTCGTCATCGCTGCCGTGACATTGGTGGTTCTCTTTGTGATGGCCTGGCGCGGGGGACGTACGTATTGCAATACGATTTGTCCTGTGGGTACCTTCCTCTCGTTCTTCGCCCGCTTCTCATGGCTGAAGATCCACTTCGACGAGGAGAAGTGCAAGAACTGTTCGCTCTGCTCGAAGAACTGCAAGGCCGCCTGTATCGACTTCAAGACCCACAGCGTGGACTATAGCCGTTGCGTGGTTTGCGGCAATTGCATAGAGAGTTGTAAGTTCGGAGCGCTGAAGTATTCGGGGAGTGTGGCGCGTGGCACGCAGAGTGAGAGCACGCAGGACAAAGGGCGCCGCTCATTCCTCCTGGCCTCTGCCTTGGTCACTACCGCAGCGATGGCCCAGAAGAAGGAGAAGCTGATGGACGGCGGTCTGGCAGAGATAGAAGACAAGGTGGCTCCTCAGCGCCAGACACCGCTCACGCCTCCTGGATCGCTCTCCTTCGACCACTTCGCTCAGCATTGTACGGGTTGTCAACTCTGTGTCTCGGAATGTCCGAACCAGGTGCTTCGCCCCAGTAGTGACCTGATGCATCTGATGCAGCCCACCATGTCGTACGAGCGGGGCTATTGCCGTCCTGAGTGCACACGCTGCTCAGAGGTATGCCCTGCTGGCGCCATCCAGCCCGTGGACAAGCCGGCGAAGTCGTCGATACAGATTGGCCACGCCGTCTGGATCAAGAAGAACTGTATCCCCCTTGTCGATGGCGTAGAGTGCGGCAACTGCGCCCGTCACTGCCCTTCGGGGGCTATCGAGATGGTGCCCTCCGATCCTGATGACGAGAAGTCGCTGAAGGTGCCCGTCATCAACGAGGCGGCCTGTATCGGCTGTGGCGCCTGTGAGTATGTATGCCCGTCGCGCCCCTTCTCGGCCATTTATGTCGAGGGCCATGAGGTGCACAAGATGATATAAGTAATCCCTCCCAAGGGAAGGGAATAATAACATCACTAAAATAGAAATCAACATGAGCAAGAAAGATAATCGTAACACATATCACTCCTCTCCCTTTGGCGAGGAAGGGAAAGGGTCTCTGTCGCGCCGCTCGTTCCTGAAACTGTTCGGAGCTGGCGCTGTAGGCACGGCAGTCGTACTGGCAGGGTGCAAGGGAGGCGACAAGGCTGGAAAGCAGGCTGCTGAGGAATACAAGAATCAGGTGGAGCCGCCTGTGGGTAAGATGACCTATCGCGAGAACCCCAGGACAAAGGAAAAGGTGTCGCTCCTGGGCTATGGAATGATGCGCCTGCCAACAAAGGTGGACAACTCTGACGAGTTCGACCAGGATATGATCAATAAGCAGGTGGACTATGCCATCGAGCACGGCCTGAACTATTTCGACACGTCGCCCGTCTACTGTCAGGGCAAGTCGGAGCATTGCACGGGCATCGCCCTCCACCGCCATCCCCGCGACAAGTATTTCGTGGCGACGAAGCTGTCCAACTTCAACCCTGATTATCACACCCGCGAGAAGGCCATCGAGATGTACCATAACTCGATGAAGGAGTTGCAGGTGGACTATATCGACTATTACCTGCTTCACAGCGTGGGTGGCAGCTACGAGGAGTTCCTAAAGCGCTATGTCGACAATGGCATGATGGACTACCTGATGAAGGAGCGCGAGGCAGGACGCATCCGCAATCTGGGCTTCTCCTTCCATGGCAAGCAAGAGGTGTTTGACCAGGTGCTGGCCATGCAGGACAAATATCATTGGGACTTCGTGCAGATCGAGCTGAACTATCTCGACTGGGACTATGCCAATGAGATTAATAGCCGTAACGTCGATGCCAGCTACCTCTACGCCGAACTGCATAAGAGGGGCATCCCGGCCGTCATCATGGAGCCGCTGCTCGGGGGCCGCCTGGCCAATCTGCCCCAGTATCTGGTGACGGAGCTGAAGAGCCATGCCCCTGAGAAGAGTGTCGCCTCGTGGGCCTTCCGCTATGCTGGAACGCCAGAGGGCGTGCTCACCGTCTTAAGCGGGATGACCTATATGGAGCACCTCAAGGATAATCTACTGACGTATTGTCCGCTGGTGCCCCTTTCTGACAAGGAGATGGAGTACCTCGACGATGAGATTGCCCAGAAGATCGTGGGCCTCGAGAATATCCCGTGCAACGACTGTAAGTATTGTATGCCTTGTCCTTACGGCATCGACATCCCGGCCATCTTCGTACATTATAATAAATGTAAGAATGAGGGTTCGCTGCCAAGGGCTACGGGTGATGAGGAGTATCGTAAGCACCGTCGACAGTATCTGATATCCTTAGACCGGGTCGTGCCCCCTGAGCGCCAGCCAGACCATTGCATCGGCTGTCATCAGTGTGAGCCGCATTGTCCGCAGAATATCCGTATCACACGGGAGTTGCACAAACTCAGCGATATGATTGAGCAGCTCAAGCGTGACCCTGAAGGCTTAGGCAACCAAGCCTAAGTCGGCAGGTCATGCGCTGAAAAGCATCGTCAGCAGGGGGATGGTGAGCATCGACAGGATGGTGGTCATCAGCGTCACCTCTGTCATAAGGGTCGTGTCGCGGTTGAACTTCAGGCAGAGAATGGTGCCGTAGGTCGCTACAGGCATGGCGATGACAAGCGTGTTGATATTCACCACGTAAGGGTCGAAGCCCAGCGCATGGCAGAGGTAGTAGAAACCCAGGGGGATGAGCAGTAGGCGGAAGGCTGTCGTCGTATAGACCGTCAGGTTGCCAAGCATCGTCTTTGCAGAGAGTTGTGACATTGACGAGCCGATGATTAGCAGAGCCGCGGGAACGGTGATATTACCGATCATCGTGAGCGGTTGGCTGATGATGCCCGGGATGTTGTCGATGCCCAGCGCCACGATGAGCATGGCCAGATAGGCCGAAAGCATCGGCGTGCTGTAGAGGACCTTCTTCTGGAAGCGCTTCCCGTCGCCCAAGTCACCCACGATGAGTATCGTACCTATGGTGAAGACGGCAAACGTGTTCACCACGTTGAGCACGGCGGCGTAGAACACAGCCTGATGGCCAAAGATGGAGGCGACGACGGGATAGCCCATGAATCCTACATTGCCGAACATCAGCGCGAAGCCAACGACCCCTTCGTCTTCCTTCTTCCGTGTGAGATAGCGCGGCAGCAGGAGTGCCACGCCGGAGAGGATCACGTAGGTGAGCAGGCTGATGCCCAGCAGCGGCAGGATGAGTGCCCTGTCAGGCAGGTCGCCTGTCATCGACGAAGAGAGGATGAGCGCAGGGCAGGTGATGTTGATGACCAGGCTCGACAGCTTCTTGTCGAACTCGCCCCCCATGTATCCCAGCCTGCCTGCCACGTATCCTACGACGACGATGGCAAAGAGCGTCATCATTACTTCTATCATCTTCTCTTGCCTTAAAAGACAAATGGCTGACGAATCAGCCATTTGTTACTTGCATTCTTCTGCTTTGGTCGGGATGAGGCGACTCGAACGCCCGACCCCTACGTCCCGAACGTAGTGCGCTACCAACTGCGCTACATCCCGATCTTTAGAAATCGGCTGCAAAGGTACACACTTTTTTTCAATTACGAGAAGAATTCACAAGAAATTTTTCAATTAAGCCTTAAAAAAGCATCCCCAGCCAGAGGATGGGGATGCTGTCTTACGACTTAGTGGTATTGTTTCTTGAACTGTATGAACTCGTCGCAGCGCGATACGTATTCGCTGGTGTTCTGCGGGTTCTGCTTCTCCAGGTCTGCCAGGCCCTGGAAGGCGCGGTACTGGGGTGACTGGGGCTTCACCTTCCATGCCCAGTCGCCGATCTGTTCGTCCCAGACGCACTCCCGCCAGAGGTCTTTGCTTCCGGTCTCGAAGTCGCTGGTCCTGTACAGTTCACTCCATGCCATGGCGAAGAGGGCTTTCTCCTTGAGGTTGAAGTCATTGCTCAGGGCTGCCTCCTGCAGGTAGTTGAGCGCCTTGGCTCCGAGGTCTGTCTCGTTGACGCGTACGGTGTCCATCACGCTCTTGCCGTCGCGCATCAGATACCAGCAGTCGCCAGTGAAGTTGGCCTGTGCGTAGCGTATGGCCAGGTCGTAGCAGCTCTGCTCCCTGGCCTTGCCTGAAAGCAGGTGCATGGTGGCTTCCTTCATCTGCATCTCCTTGGCGAAGACGAGTTTCGGGTTCTCGCGGATGGTCCAGTTGTACTTCTCGGCATACTCGTAGTCCTGGTCTGTGATCCACTGTCGCTTGATCCAGGGGGCGATGTCCGTCTTGCGGACGTAGGCATAGATCTTGTAGCCTTGCTGGTTGTAGAACTTTGCGGGCACGTACTCCAGCCACTTGATGGCCTTGTCCCACTGGCAGAGGCGCATGTACTTCGTGCCGATGAGGTCTTCGAGGATGGTGTCGTTCTCCTCGATGCGTGCCTTCAGGTACTTGTCGAGTCTGGTCTTTGCGGGGGTGTTGGTGTAGATGAGGTACTTCTCCAGGCGGTCTACGCGCATCGTGTCGATGTAGCAGTCATATAAGTATGTGCCTGCGGACTTGAACAGGGCAACGGCTGTGACGGGGCGGCTGGCATAGCGCTTGGCGAGCACCTGATGGGTCAGGCGGTCTTTGACGCGGTAGAAGTAGCCGTCGTTGATGTCTTCGGGCTCCTTGATCTTCTCGTCGAGCCAGGCCAGTTCGTCGGCGAGGTAGTCGTCGAAGGCCTCGCCGTCCTTGGCCTGGTTGGCTGTGATATAGAGCAGGATGGCGCGTGCGCACTCTTTCATGCGGGCGGTGCCGTCGAGCTTGGCAGCCTCGAGGATGTCTTTCGTGGCTTGTTTCTTGTCGCCGAACATGTATTCGAGCCAGGCCTTGGCGGTCTTCCAGAGGATGGGCGTGTCAGTCTTTCCCTCGCGCACCACCTGCTCGCAGAAGTTACGCATCTGCCACACCTCTTCCTTGGTGAGGTCGCGCACGAAGAGTTTGCCGAAGCCGTCGCTGTCGTTAGCCTCCTGGGCGTTGTTCACGAAGTCCTGCACGAGGAAGGGGAGCACCTTCGACGTGGGGTTCTCCATGTAGTGCTGGCGGATGGCCTGGTAGGAGCGCTTCTTGTAGAACTGCGTCATCAGGCTGTTGCAGTCGCCCATCTCTGCGAAGATCTCAGCGGCCTCAGCCTGTCGCCCGCTCTTGTAGAGGGCGCCGGCGTAGATGTTATGCATCATCTCCTTGTAGATGGTGTCGATGAAGTCCTTGGCGGTCTGCTCCCAGTAGGTGATGTTCTCCTGATGGCGGCCCAGTATCATGTTGCAGCGCATGTAGAGCAGGGCGTGCTGCGAGCGCAGCCTGCTCTTGGTCTTGCCCAGGGCATAGGTGCGTATGGCCAGCAGGTCCTTCTGCTGCTGGGCGATCTGCTCCTTCGAGGGATAGCGCCACTCGTAGAGTTTGTCACGCTCCAGGTCTGCGCAGTCGAGGTACTTCTTCAGGTTCTCCACGTAACTCACCATCAGGGCGTCGCCCTTCTGGCGGGCGGCCTTGGTCACGTCGTCGGCATTGAACCAGAAGTACTCCTTGTCTATGCCGAGGTAGGCCTTCCAGTTGTCGTCGCACACCCTGCTGACGCGCTCCTGGAACTCCAGGTGGTTGTAGGCGCTGAACAGGTAGTAGTTGTGGTCGTCTATCCACAGACAGGCTTTCATGGGCAGCATGGCGGCTGCCAGCAGGCTAATGATGATAAATCGCTTCATAGGTATCTGGTTTATATCTGTTAATATTGTCCTTATCCAGGTGGTAGGTGATGATGCTGCGGCTCAGGTCTGGGCGCTCCTTCTCCACGGCGCGCTTCACGCGCAGGATCTCCTCTGCCTCTACGGTATGCTCCACGCGGACGCCGTGGATGTTCCTGATCCACTGGTAGACGGGATAGGCTGCGGCCAGGGGCAGGGGATAGTCGTCGAGGCGGCTGAGGTAGGGCGTCACGTCGCGGATGTCGAGTATGGGGTTGCGCTCCATGAACTTTCTCGGGTCGCCCGTGTTGTAAATCATCAGCACACCGTAGTCCACGGGGGGGGCTGGCATCGACAACTGATGCAGCCGGATGGTGGTCGAGATCCTTAGCGGGGGGTGGAGGGTGGAGGGAGAAGTGAGATTAGTCTCGGTCTCGCGCCTCACTGCCTTAAGGAAGTCGTAGTAGGTCTTGCGGCTGCGGGAGGTGTAGTCGCAGTCGATCTGTATCTCACGGACGCCGTGGATGTCGTTGGTCTCGTTCATCTGGAGGATGCGCCTCACGATGAGCGTCGCCAGACTGTCGTTCGGGACGTGCATGCAGTCTTCCGTGATGTAGACCGTTGGCACCATCTCGACCCCTTCTGGCAGCGTGTCAGAGAAGGCGATGGTGGCGTTGGGCTTGGGATGGCCGCCGTCGCTCATCACCACGTCGAAGTAGCGGCAGTACACCTTATTTATATTATAGGTGCCGAGAAAGGCTCGCTCCGCGGTGTCGAGCCTCAGGTCCGTGCGCCAGTAGTAGGCGGCATTCTCCACCGCCAGTTCCTGCCGCCCGCCAGCCGCCTTGCTGCATCCGGCAATCATCCCTGCGACTACTGCTGCGAGCACCGTGCCTATCACTTCTCTTCTCATTGGCTGCAAAATTACGAAATTATTTCCAAACTACAAAGATTATCCTCAGGAATAGGCCTTTTTTTTATTCCGTGCGCCGTCTCTGGTGCCTGTTGCCAGCGGGCCAGCAGGCTTTAAGCCGTCGCTTTCAGTAGTCTAATCCACCTCTCCGACTATAGTCAGACACTTGTCTGACTTAAGTCGGACAGTTGACTGACTTAAGTCGGACACTTGACCGACTATAGTCAGAGACATGGTTTACAGGGTCTTGACGCATGGTTTCAAGGCTGCAGGCACACGGCTTCAAGGCAGCAGGCACACAGATTCATGCCGCCAGACACAGCGTGCGTGGCGGCATGAGGTGAAAGGAGTCGGCTTCTGCGACCCCCTTAGAGCAGTTCTGGCAGTTGGAATAGTTTGTTGCTGTTCGAGCCCTTGATGAGGATGTAGTAGCCTTCGGGGCAATGGGCGGCGATGGCAGCCTTCACCTCCTCGACGTCGTGGAACTTGCGGAAGACGGTGGAGCCGGCCTGCGACTTTGAGTCTGCACATGGGATGTCGCGGAAGTTGTCGCCCACGAGCCACACCTCGTCGTAGCCTGCCGTCTCGAGATAGTTCACGAGCTGGCGGTGCTCCTTGTCGCTCTCCTCGCCGAGTTCGCCCATCTGCCCGAGGATGGCCATCTTGTGGTCTGCCTGGATGAGGCTGAAGTTGTCTAAGGCGGCCTGCATCGAGGTGGGGTTGGCGTTGTAGGCATCCACGATGAGGTGGTTCTTCTGGGTGACGGTCATCTGCGAGCGGTTGTTCGAGGGGGTGTACTCCTCGAGGGCGGCGCAGATTTTCTTGCGGTCTACGCCGAAGTTGATGCCTACGGCGATGGCGGCCAGGAGGTTGTCGATGTTGTAGGCTCCCACGAGTTTCGTCTGCACCTTGTGCCACTTCGTCGAGCGCCCCTCTTCTTCGAGCACCATCAGGGGCTCGCGCCAGCGGAACTTCAGGAAGGGGTTGCACTCGATGACCTCGCCGGAGATGCAGCTGTACCAGTTGTCGGGGTCGGTGGAGTAGGGCGAGAGCCAGATGTCCTCGTCGTCGCCGATCCTGCTCATCAGGTGCTCGTTGTCGGCATTGATGAAGATGAGGCTGTCCTCGCGGCTGCGGAGGAAGTCGTAGAGTTCGCACTTCGTATTGATGACACCCTCGAAGGAGCCGAAGCCCTGCAGATGGGCGCGCCCCACGTTGGTGATCAGTCCGCAGGTGGGCTCAGCCGTCTCTACGAGGGTCTTGATGTCGCCTGGGTGGCTGGCACCCATCTCGATGACGGCTATCTCGTGTTCCTTCGTCAGGCGGAAGAGGGTCTTGGGCACTCCCACGTCGTTGTTGAAGTTGCCCTGGGTGTAGAGCACGTTGTACTTCTGCGACAGCACGGCGGCGATGAGTTCCTTGGTTGTGGTCTTGCCGTTGGTGCCAGTGATGCCGATGACGGGGATGTCGAACTGTCGGCGATGCTCGCGGGCCAGGTCCTTGAAAGTCTGCAGGCAGTCGTCGACGAGAATTATTTTATTGTTTACAGTTGACGGTTTACAGTTTACAGTTGATTGGCTGGCAAGCCCTTCAGACTCGTTTTGGTAATCATCTGTAAACTGTAAACCGTCAACTGTAAACAATCCAGGGTCGTCCACGATGGCGTAGGCACATCCCTTCTCGAGGGCTTGGAGGGCGAACTTGTTGCCGTCGAAGGTCTCGCCTTTCAGGGCGAGGAAGATGCTCCCCTCAGGGCAGTCGCGGCTGTCTGTCGTGATGCAGGGGTGCTGCTGGTAGAGTTTGTATAGTTCCTTAATATCCATAAACTTAGTGAATTTTGCTGCAAAGATAGTGAAAATTCTTAATTCTTCGCTCGGCTTTGCCGCTTTTTCTCAAAAAAGGATTCTTAATTCTTAATTATTTTGTATCTTTGTAGCCGATTATGGACTATACGCTCAATATTCACGGCCGACTGCTGGACTTGGCGACGCCTCAGGTGATGGGTATCCTGAATGTGACGCCAGACTCCTTCTATGCCGCCAGCCGCCAGCAGACGGAGCAGGAGATAGCCCGGCGTGCCAGTCAGATCATGGCCGAAGGCGGTACGATCATCGATGTCGGCGCCTGCTCTACCCGTCCCGGGTCCCAGCCTGTCTCTGAGGCAGAGGAGATGGAGCGGCTGCGATGGGGGCTGGGTATCGTATGTCGTGAGGTGCCCGACGGCATCATCTCTGTCGATACCTTCCGCCCTGATGTGGCCCGGATGGCCGTCGATGAGTTCGGCGTCGGAATGATCAATGATGTCTCTGAGGGTAGCGAAAGGATGTTTCGTATGGTATCCCGTCTTCGCGTACCTTATATATTAATGTCTGTCCAGCCTTCTATCCGGGAGATGCTCCTGTCGTTTGCGGCGAAGGTTCAGCAGCTGCGCGACCTGGGGGCTGCGGATATCATCCTCGACCCAGGCTTCGGCTTCGGCAAGACGATGGAGGAGAACTATCTGGTGATGAACGAACTGGAGAAGTTGTTGGTGATGGACCTGCCGTTGCTGGTGGGCGTGTCGCGCAAGTCGATGGTCTACAAGCTGCTTGGGGGGACGCCTGACGAGGCCCTCAACGGCACGACCGTCTTGGATACCATCGCCTTGGTCAAGGGCGCCTCCATCCTCCGTGTCCACGATGTGCGAGCAGCTGTGGAGTGCTGTAGGATTGTGGAAAAGGTGAAAGGAAAATCGTAAATAAGTAAATCGTAAATAAACAGTCGTGTTATTCGAGTTCGGAATCAAGGATGTCATCGACATACTGCTTGTCGCACTGATGCTCTACTACATCTATCGGCTGATGCGGGAGTCGCGTTCGCTGAATGTGTTTGTCGGCATTATGGTGTTCATCGTCACCTGGCTCTTCGTGTCGCAGGTGTTGCAGATGCGCCTGCTGGGGTCCATCCTCGACAAGTTGGTCAGCGTGGGTGTCATCGCCCTGATCGTGCTCTTCCAGGAAGACATCCGCAAGTTCCTCTATAATCTTGGCGCCCATCGGCGTATGAAAGCCCTCAAGCGCTTCCTCTCCTCGTCGCGAGGAAAGGATAAGACCAAGAGGGATGTGAAGGAAACGATCATGCCCATCGTGATGGCAACCATGAACATGAGCAAGGGAAAGGTGGGCGCACTCATCGTGATAGAGCGCTCGGTGCTCCTTGACGACATTGTGGTGACGGGCGATCTGATCGATGCCGCCATCAACCAGCGGCTGATAGAGAACATCTTCTTCAAGAACTCTCCCTTGCACGACGGGGCCGTTGTCGTCGCCAACAAGCGAATCAAGGCCGCTGGCTGTATCCTGCCCGTGAGCCATAACCTCGACATCCCCAAGGAGCTGGGACTGAGGCACCGTGCTGCCATGGGAATCTCGCAGGAGAGCGACGCCCTGGCTGTCGTGGTGTCGGAGGAGACGGGAGGCATCTCCGTGGCGGTGAATGGCACATTCCATCTGAGGCTCTCGGCAGAAGAGCTGGAGAGCATACTCACCAAGGAGCTGGAGTAGCAACGTAAAGGTTTTCACTTAATTTTCTGAAAAAAGCCAATCCTCATTCATGTTATTCGGATTTTTATTAGTATCTTTGCGGACTACAAGACAAACTGAAACATTTAAAAGATAGCGAACTATGGATTTATTAAGTCAAATTGTGGCGCGCGCTAAGTCAAACAAGCAGCGCATCGTGCTCCCCGAGGCTCTGGAGGAGCGTACTCTTCGTGCAGCAGACAAGGCTCTGGCTGACGACATCGCAGACATCATTCTTATCGGTAATCCCGCTGAGATCAGCAAGCAGGCCAAGGAGTGGGGGCTGACCCATGTGGACAAGGCTACGATCATCGACCCTGAGAACAATCCCAAGGCTGAGGAGTATGCTCAGAAGCTCGAGGAACTCCGCCGTAAGAAGGGCATGACCATCGAGCAGGCCCGCGAACTGATGAAGAACCCGCTCTACCTGGGTTGTATGATTATCAAGACAGAAGGGGCTGACGGTCAGATCTCTGGCGCCCTCTCTACCACAGGCGACACTCTGCGCCCTGCCCTCCAGATCATCAAGTGCGCTCCTGGCATCTCCTGTGTCAGCGGTGGCTTGCTGCTCATCACTAAGCAGCCCCAGTATGGTGAGAATGGTGTGCTGGTGATTGGCGACGTGGCTGTTACGCCGATGCCTGATGCAAACCAACTGGCACAGATCGCAGTTTGCACAGCTCAGACCGCCAAGTCGGTGGCTGGCTTTGCCGAGCCCCGCGTGGCCATGCTGAGCTTCTCGACGAAGGGTAGTGCCACGCACGAGGTGGTAGACAAGGTGATCGAGGCTACGAACCTGGTGAAGAAGATGGATCCAGAACTGAAGGTCGACGGTGAACTGCAGGCTGACGCCGCCCTTGTGCCCTCTGTAGGTGCCAAGAAGGCTCCCGGCTCAACAATCGCCGGCAACGCCAATGTGCTGGTGTTCCCGAATCTCGAAGTCGGAAACATTGGTTACAAACTCGTTCAGCGCTTGGGCGATGCCATCGCCATCGGCCCGATCCTGCAGGGTATTGCCCGTCCGGTAAACGACCTGAGCCGTGGCTGCTCTGTCGATGATATCTATTACATGATTGCCATCACAGCCTGCCAGGCTATGGATGCCAAGAAGTAAATTTTGTCAACAAGATATGAAGATATTAGTATTAAATTGTGGTTCGTCCTCCATCAAGTACGCTTTGTACAATATGGACGATAAGAGCGTGATGACCAGTGGCGGCGCCGAGCGCGTGGGCCTCGACGGAGCGTTCGTAAAGGTGAAGCTCGCCAATGGCGAGAAGAAACAGATCATGCACGACATCCCTGAGCATACCGAGGGCGTGAAGTTCATCTTCTCGCTGCTGACGGATCCTGAGATTGGTGTCATTAAGAGTCTCAACGAGATTGATGCCGTGGGCCATCGTATGGTGCATGGCGGCGAGAAGTTCAACAAGTCTGTCATCCTGACCGACGAGGTGCTCAAGGAGTTTGAGAAGTGCTCAGACCTGGCTCCGCTGCACAATCCCGCCAACCTGAAGGGCGTGAATGCCGTGAAGGAACTGATGCCGGGTCTGCCACAGGTGGGTGTCTTCGATACTGCCTTCCATCAGACCATGCCCCCCAAGGCATATATGTATGCCATTCCTTATGAGCTGTATGAGAAGTACGGCATCCGTCGCTACGGTTTCCATGGCACAAGCCACCGTTATGTGTCGCAGCGTGCCTGTGAGTTCCTCGGCATCCCTGCACAAGGCACGAAGATGGTGACCTGTCACATTGGCAATGGTGGTTCTATCGCTGCTGTCGTAGATGGCAAGTGCATCGATACCTCGATGGGTCTGACTCCCCTGGAGGGTCTGATGATGGGCACTCGCGCTGGCGATATCGATGGCGGCGCTGTGACATTCATTGAGAAGAAACTGGGCCTTGATGCTGACGGCATGTCGAACCTGCTCAACAAGAAGAGTGGCGTGGCCGGTATCACAGGTGGCTCAAGCGACATGCGCGACGTTGAGAATGCGGCCAAGAGTGGTGATGAGCATGCCAAGCTGGCTCAGGATATGTATTTCTATCGCATCAAGAAGTATATCGGTGCCTACGCAGCTGCCATGGGTGGTCTCGATGTCATCGTGTTTACCGCTGGTGTTGGAGAGAATCAGGTCTCTATGCGTTCTGAGGTCTGCAAGGGCCTGGAGTTCCTGGGCGTCAAGTTTGATGAGTCGAAGAACAATGTCCGCGGCGAGGAGGCTATCATCTCTGCCGACGACTCCAAGGTGAAGGTGGTGGTCATTCCTACTGACGAGGAGCTGATGATCGCTACCGATACGATGAATCTGCTGTAGAATCATCTTACATATTGTAGAAGGCAGTCATTATTTGGCTGCCTTCTTTGTATGCATACCTGCTGGCATCAAGAAATAAGTGCGAATTAACATAAAAAATCGTAAACAGAGTTTAAATATCAAATAAAAGTGTTACCTTTGTACCCCATTATTATATTAATTAGGTAGAATAATAGTACATTTGATATGAAGAAATTTGCGTTTTTAGCAGTTGTCTTGATGTGCCTTGTTTCATGTAAGACAGACTTGACCGATATTGAAAATCGTATCACGGAGGTGGAAAAGGATGGACAATCTATAGAGAGCAAGGTCAAGCAGTTGAAAGACGAAAGCCTACGTCTTTCTGATGCAGTGAAAGCCCTTCAGACGAAAAGTGAAGAGCTTCAGAAGATTAGCAAAGAGTTAGAGAATAAGAGTGCAGATATTGAGAAAGGAACTCAGACACTTAAGGAAGAACTTGAGGATCTGAAGAAAACAAGCCAGGACCTCGCTACTCAGCTCCAGACACTCCAGGACGAAGGAAAGACTCTTTCGTCTCATCTGGATGAACTGGAGGGTGAGAATAATACGCTTGTCGAAGAGTGGGCAAATCTTCAAGAACTGATTGCTCAGGCGCAAGATACCATCGAGCAGCTGACAGCAAGGATATATCAGACTGATCCGCGGTTGCTCCACATGGAATTCTTAGCCTCAGAGAATCCGTTACAGCTTGTGGAAGACGCAGAGTGCGAGATTATTGGCGACAGCGCTATTGAGTGCAGGGTCTTGAACGTGATGAGTGCAAAAACCCTTATTCCGCGGTTCCGCTTTACAGGTGACTATGTGACGATTGGCAACCAAGAGGCTGTCAGTAGTAAAACAGCATTTGACTTCCGTAGTGAACGACTTTTGGTTGTTCATGCAGGAGATAAGAAAAAGGAATATACCGTTACGGTAAGTGCATATACGGGTCTTCCTACGTTGTGGGCAGAGACCAATGCTCGCTCCTTAAGTGAAGCAAATTCTTATTATAGGTCTACGATAAGCCTTGTAGATAATGCCAGCTATGGCGGTACGGGCAGTCTCGCAGAAACTTCTGGCAGGATTATGGCGCAGGGGTCGCTTCGCTATTATAAGAAGAAAGTGGATTGGTCTGGTGAGACAGAATGGGGTAAGAACGATTACAGACTGAATTTTACCTATGCTGTATCGCTGCTGAATATGCCGTCAAATACTGATTGGCAATTGTCACCCAATGTGGAGGACATCACCATGTTGCATAATCAGACGGCTTTCTTCATGAGTAAAATAAGCAAACTTGATTATACGCCGCGGTTCCATTATGTAGATTTGATGTTTAACGGCCGTTATACTGGCACTTATATGTTGGGAGAGAGTCTTACGGCAGGCACGTCGAGAGTTAATGTCGGTGACGATGGTTATATCCTTAATATCGGCTCAAATACATCAGGCTCTGTCTTCATGACATCTCTCCTTGAGCAGCCGGTAAGTATATTGTATCCCACCTCTCAGCCAGCATCAGTCGTTAAGTATATCACCAATGTCGTAAAGGAAGCTGAGAGCGTACTGTTCTCTTCTGGCTTTGCTGATAAATCTACTGGATGGCAGAAGTACATGGATATCAATTCCTTTGTAGACTGGTATCTTATCAACGAGATTGCAAAGAATACGAAAGGCGCATTTTGGTCAGGCTGCATCATGAACTACAAGCGTGGCGGCAAGTTGAAGATGGGACCGGTTTGGGATTTTGAACTCGCCTTTGGCAACGCAGGCAAGACAAGTGCCACAGGGTTTGTTATCAAGGATGTAAGCTGGTACAGACGTCTGTTCTTGGATCCGGCATTCGTCTCACAGGTGAAAGAGCGCTTTGCCTATTTCTATGATCATCAGGAGGACATCCTTAGCAACATTAATGAGAACGCTCAGTATCTGAAGTATGCTATTCAGGAAGACAATACGAAATGGGATACGTTTGCATCATACAGCTCATCTGGTCTCGACACCTGGGTGTTGTATCAGGGACAGGTGGCTAGTATGAAGAACTGGCTTACGGAGCGAATGGAATGGCTCAAGAAGCAGTATGATGCAATGTAAAGAACAGATAACTAAACGGATGGTATGAAAAGATTATTGTTCATCGCTTTTGTGTTTCTGGGTCTTGTAGCCTGTAAGGAAGATCTCTCAGAATATTATAATCGCCTGAACCAACGGGAATCTGCCAATAAGCAGGCAGAAGATGATATAGCCAGATTGGAGAAGGAGAATGCCAATCAGGAATCAGCGAATGCCAATCAGCAGGCATTAAATGATGCTCAGACAGCCCTTAACGAGGAGAGAGAGCGTTGGAATGTCGAGCAGATTCTGAGAAATGCCGAGCAAGGCCTTCTCAACGATTCTATGGCTCATGTGGTAGACTCTCTGCTTAATGTTAAGGGACTTTACTTGGATCAGGCGCTTGTGCTACAAAACAGAGTTAATACTCAGGCACAGTATAATGCTGACCAGGCAGAGCGCAACGGCCAGCTTCGACTGATGTGGGAGGATCTGCAACAACGGATCCTTGACCTTGAGAAGCTGCTTGACGAGCGTACGGAACCAAAGTTTCTTTCTATGGAGTTTGTAACGGCCGACAATACCTCGCTTAAGGAGAATGTGAAATGCAAGATCATAGGCGACAGCATCATCGAATGTTGGTTGCCGGGAGCCAATAACTCAAAGGTTCTTAAGCCACGTTTTACATTTGAAGGTTCCATGGTGGTCATCGATGGCTTCGAGGCAACAAGCGGAAAGACGGCGATAGATTTTACAAGACCGCGAATGGCGATGGTCGCCACTTCCAGCAAGAAGAGGTACTATTCGGTTTATGTCCATTCTTTTACAGGCCTTCCTATGCTGACGATTACCACAGATGGATTTCAGGAGGTGACTTCGAAAGATGTCTATATCGGTGCCAATCTGACGTTGAGAGAAGATGTCAGGACTCGTGCTGCTGGCGACTATGTGGAGTCGAGGGTAAATATTAAGGGACGTGGTAACTCAAGCTGGAAATTCCCCAAGAAGCCCTTCCGCCTTAAGTTCGACCAGAAAATATCCTTGTTGGATATGCATAAGGATAAGTCGTGGGTGCTGATACCAAACTATAACGACAAGTCTATGCTGCGTAATAGTCTGGCATTCTACATGAGTAAGATCAGCAATCTTGATTATACGCCTGAGAGCCATTTCGTAGACCTGACCTTCAATGGTAAGTTCTGGGGAACCTACCAGCTGTGTGAGAAGATCAAGGTTTCAGACCATAGGGTGGCTGTGGGCGATGATGGATTCTTGTTTGAGATTGACAGCCGTGCCATGGGTGAGTCCGACTCACGTTATTTCGCCGTACCCCATTTGGAGAACGTTGTCAATATCCAAGATCCTGAGGTACAGTATTCTGACGAGAACTACCGTTATGCGAAAGACTTTGTGATGAAGGCTGACGAGGTGTTGTTCAGCAGTAACTTTACTAATCCTTCAACAGGGTGGCAGGCTTATATTGATATGGATTCTTTTGTCGACTGGTATCTGATTCAGGAGATTGGCAAGAATCTGGATGGTAATTTTGATACCAGTTGCTTTATGCATCTGGCCCGTGGGGGGAAATTGAAGATGGGCCCCATGTGGGATATGGATGTGGCTTATGGCAATATCGATCAGGCGAATCAGTCGTGCTATCGTCCCACAGGCTTCCATATCAAGAATGTTCAGTGGTACACCCGCCTGTTCAGAGACCCAGTCTTTGTGAAGCGAGTAAAGGAGCGTTTCAACTATTTCTATAGTCGTCAGGACGAGATCCTGGCCAATGTGAATGCTGATGCGATGTATCTGAAGTATTCTGCCCAGGAGAATGATGCTGTGTGGCATCTGCTGAATGTAAAGACTTGGCCTAATTACAACATCTGGGGAAGCTACCAGAACGAGGTTCAGGAGCTGAAGGTGTGGTTTGTCACTCGTATGGAGTGGCTAAAGACCCAGTTCGATGCGATGTGATAGATATAATAAGATAGGAGGAGGGAAGAGATATTGGGCCAACGAAACGTTGGCTTAACATCTTTATATGACGGTCTTGTAGAGCGTGCTTGGATTATGGTGGCCGTCAAGTACGTCCATGATCTCCTCCTCTGTCGAGAGGTTGAAATCCCCTGGGATGCTGTTCTTGAGGGTTGCAGCGGCGAGAGAGTAGTTCAGCTGCATCTGTTTATCGTCGGGGAAGAGAGTGATGGCGTGCAGCCAGCCGCCCATAAAGGCGTCGCCTACACCCACGGGATCGATTACGTCGAGGATATCCATGATGGGCGATTGCAGCAGTTCGCCATTCGTCCAGAGCAGTCCTGTCAGGGTATGGTGCTTTGACGACACCTCGTTGCGCATGCCCATCATCCAGGTCTTTACACGGGGGTAGTGCTCATGTAGTTCATCAAACCACTCGCGATACTCGTCCATCTGCATCTTGAAGGTAGAGTCGGTGGCCGTGAAGGGGGGCTGCGGATGCTGGGTGAGCCAGTCGAACTCCACGGCGTCGCCAAACATCATGTCGCAGCGGGAGAGCATCCTGCTGAGCGTCTCGCGGGGATTGGCACCCTCGTAGCGCCACAGGTTCTTGCGGTAGTTGATGTCGAAGCAGACGGTAACGCCCATCTCGTCGGCGATATCGAGTGCTTCGAAGGTGGCATTGGCTGCCTGCTGCGAGATGGCTGCCGTGATGCCTGATACATGGAAGTAGGCACAGTCTTTCAGTATCTCTCGCCAGGGGATCATTCCTGGCTTAAGGTCGGAGTAGGCGGAGTGAGCCCGATCGTAGATCACTTTGGGCGGCCTCATGCCTGCGGCGGGCTCGAAATAGTAGGTGCCAATACGCTGTCCGCCGTAGAGGATGTGGCTGGTGTCTACACCCAGTTGCGCCAGGTTCATCGCTCCGGCATGGCCTACGGGCGTGTCTGGCAAGCGGGTGATGTAGGTTACGTTCTCGTTTTGCGTGGCCAGCGATACGGCCACGTTAGCTTCGCTGCCGCCATACTTGCTGGTGAAGGTGTCGCCCTGTGTCAGCCTCAGGTGGCCGTTCTTTGAAAATCGGAGCAGCAGTTCTCCGAAGGTAACAATCTTTTGTCTGTTCATATCTTGTTTTTGTGGTCTTTATGGTTTGCTTTCGCCCTCGATGTACTGCGACATTAGGAGGTGGTCTCCGTCGTAGACGACGTAGGAGAAGTGGCTTATCCAGTCGCCGAGGATGATCATCCTTGCCTTCTTCGTCAGCTGCAGGTCGAGCTCGATGTGGCGGTGCCCGTAGATGAAATAGTCCACGTTGGAGTGGTACTGTATGTACCTCTTCGTATAGAGCACGAGGTGCTCGCGGTTTTCCCCCATGTAGGGGGGCTCCTCGCCGTTGGGGCGCTTCAGCCTTGAGTGCTTGGCCCAGTTCAGACCGAGCCACATGCCCCAGCGGGGGTTCATGGCGGAGAAGAGCCTCTGGCAGAGTGGGGAGTGGAATACGGAGCGTATGAGTTTGAACGACTTGCTGGGGTCGCCGAGGCCGTCGCCGTGGGCCAGGAAGAACATCTTGCCGTAGATCTCCGTCGTCTCGGGCTGTTTGTGAAGGATGACGCCGCACTCCTTCTCCAGGTAGTCGTAGGCCCAGATGTCGTGGTTGCCTGTAAAGTAGTGCACCTCGACGCCCATGTCCGCTAGTTCTGAGAGCTTGCCCAGGAAGCGAGTGAAGCCTTTGGGCACGACATACTTGTACTCGTACCAGAAGTCGAACATGTCGCCCAGCAGATATATGGCTGCTGCTTTCTCCTTGATGGAGTCGAGGAAGCGCACGAGCCTGCGCTCCTGCATCCGTTGGTGCGGAATGGCCAGCGACCCGAGGTGGGCGTCGGAGAGGAAATAGACGTTCTTCATAATGGTGGACTCTGAACTCTGAATGGTGAAATCTGAACTGTGAACTCTGAGCGATAGGCTCTGAACTAGTCAAACCCCAGCTCTACCCTTGCTTCTTCGCTCATCATCGACTGGTCCCATACGGGCTCGAAGACGAGGTTCACGTTGGTGGATTTCACGCCCTCGACGCTCTCCACCTTCGTGCGTACATCTTCTAATATGTAGTCGGCGGCAGGGCAGTTGGGGGCCGTAAAGGTCATATCCAGTTCCACGGAGCTGTCGTCCTGCACGTCAATCTTGTAAATCATCCCCAAGTCATAGATGTTGACGGGAATCTCCGGGTCGTAGACGGTCTTCAGCACATCTACGATCCGCTCTTCGATCTTTGTCTTTTCTTCCTGTGTCATATTCGCTTGCAAAGTTACGCATTTTTCCTCGATATTCGTTTGTTTTATCCAAAAAGTTGTTGTTTCGCCTCGGAAAAGGGTGAGATGAGCTGGCTGCGGCTGAGGGACATGTCTTTAAAAGCTGCGTGCGAAGCCTTCAAAAAGGTAGTAAGGAGAGCCTTGTAAAGTTGAAACGTCGCCGATGTTTGTTAATACAATGGCATCGTTTGATAAAACCACGCCAGTAATTGATGATTTTCTATCCTATATTTTCCCCTGCTCGTGAAAAGAGTAGTAGTGCCCGTCTGTGACAATGACGTGATCCAGGAAGTGGATCTTCATCACGCTGCAGGCCTGCTGTATGCTCCTGGTGAGCTCGTTGTCGGCCTTGCTGGGCGAGAGGTTGCCAGAGGGATGGTTGTGGCAGACGGCGAGGATGGTGGTGTTGGCAAGGACGGCCTCCCTCATGATGATTCTGACGTCGACCGCAGTCTCGGTGATGCCGCCATGCGAGATGCGCACTTTCTTGATGAGGCGGTAGTGCTGGTTGAGCAATAGTGCCCAGAACTCCTCTACGTCGAGATCCTGCATCACGGGGTGCATGTGGTTGTAGATGCGGGTCGCCGTACCAAGGTCTGGCCGCTCCTCGGGTGTCTCAGCCTGCCGCCGCTTACCCAGCTCGCAGGCAGCAAGAATGCTGATGGCTTTCGCCTCGCCAATGCCGTTGTATTGGCATAGGTCGCGAATGCTCATCTTGCCCAGCGTGTTCAGGTTGTTGTTGCAGTCGGCAAGGATTTTCTTCATCAGGTCCACAGCAGTCTCCTTCGTGGAGCCAGATCCGATGAGGATTGCCAGCAGTTCTGCGTTTGTCAGATTCTCAGCACCGAGTGCCGCCATCTTCTCTCGCGGACGGTCTTCCTCCGCCCATTGGTTGATGTTGAGTTTCTCCATAGTGTCTTGTTTAAGATTAAAGTGTCTGTATGTATTATTTGTAGAAAGTCTTTTCGAAGGCCTGGAACTCATCTTGCTTGCGTACACATCGTTTCCACCACGACTCGATGAAGCCCAGCCCGTAGCCCATCAGCTGTACAAAGGCCGCTGGCACACTGAGCAGCCCCACCTTCAGACTTTTGTTCTTTACGGTCGAGTCGATACAGATCAACAGGCTATATAATATAATAGGTATCCAGGGGGCGAAGCACATCCAGTAGAACTGGTCGCGATCGACGTAGTGCATCAGGGCCCGCCCTACGGCAGAGATGAGTATCAGGGCGATGACGCCTACGGTGAAGACCGTTGGCAGGAGGTGGACGAGCTTCATCGTGCCAGGATGCCGCTTCTCGAGATTGATGCGGGCGATGCCGCTGTTGTACACCTGGCGGAAGAACTTCCTGAAGTCTGTGCGGCGCTTGTGCCATACCCAAGCCTCTGGGAAGAGCCTTGGCTGATGGCCTGCCTCCACGATGCGATAGGAGAAATCTATGTCCTCGCCAAAGCGCATCTTCGAGAAGCCGCCCAACTGTAGGTAGACATCACGACGAATGCCCATGTTGAACGAGCGGGGATAGAACTTGTCGAGCTTCGCCTTGCCTCCTCTGATGCCGCCTGTGGTGAAGAATGACGTCATCGAATAGCTGATGGCCTTCTGCACAGGGGTGAAGGATTCGTGGGCAGCGTCGGGACCGCCAAAGGCCGTGACAGGGGTGGGCGATGCGTGGTGGGCAGCAAGAGAATCGTCGACAGCCTGAAGATAGCCCGTGGGGAGCACGACGTCGCTGTCGAGAATGATGACCCACTCGCCGTTGGCGCGCTCCGCTCCATAGTTGCGGCTCTGCCCAGGACCGCTGTTCTCTTTGGCATAATAATGCAAAGCAAGGATGTTTGCGTATTTGTCGCAAACATCCTTGCAGGTCTTTACTGATCCGTCCTCAACAATGACAACCTCGAAATCCTTCAGTGTCTGATTAGATAGGCTCTCGAGAAGTTCGCCCACTTCGTCTGGACGATTGTAAACGGGGACGATGATCGAGTACTTCATTATTCCTTGACGCGCTGTAGATAACTGCCGTCGCGGGTGTCCACCTGGATGAGGTCGCCCTCGTTGATGAACAGAGGCACACGTACCTCTACGCCAGTCTCCAGCGTAGCAGGCTTCAGCGTATTCGTGGCTGTATCGCCCTTGATGCCGGGCTCTGAGTGAGTGACGCGAAGCACGGTCTTGACGGGCATCTCGGCATAGAGGATGGTACCATCGGTAGTGTCGGAGACAACTTCCACGATGTCGCTCTCCTTCATAAACTCATGGCCAATCACGAGCTCGTTGTCAATGGGAATCTGCTCGAAGGTCTCCTGGTTCATGAAGATGCGGCCACTCTGATCCTCGTAGAGATACTGGTAGGGGCGGCGCTCGATGACCACGTCTTCCAATTTCTCACCGATATTGAAACGGCGCTCCAATACGCGGCCGTCGCTGACGTTCTTGACCTTGATAATCATAATGGTGTTACCCTTGCCTGGCTTGCGGTGCTGGAAATCGATGCACACCCAGATGCCGCCATCCATACGAATGGCAGTGCCTTTTTTAATGTCTTGTGAATTAATCATATACCTTAAAATGTTACTTTTATATCGTTTTCGGGTGCAAAGTTACGCAAAATCTCGAAAAAAACACAAAAAGTTGCACTAAAAATCGAATATTTCTTGCGTAATTCAAAAGAAATGAGTACTTTTGCACCCCAAAACATTGAATTTGAACAAATAAATAAGAATAAAAAGCAATGAAAAGAACATTTCAGCCGCACAATCGCCGTCGCGTCAACAAGCACGGCTTCCGTGAGAGAATGGCCACCAAGAATGGTCGCCGCGTACTGGCCGCCCGCCGTGCTAAGGGCCGCAAGAAGTTAACGGTTTCTGATGAGAACCACGGCAAGTAATTACTGCTGCAAAGACATCGGAATTCGGATAGAAACAGAGTGGAGTGGAGAGAAATCTTCACTTCTTTCTGTTTTTATGCCCTTTTCTTTTGCTTTTTGCACGCTTATCGAATAAAAATCTTGCGTTCAACAAATAAAATCATTTATTTGTGCTCACTTAATCGATTTTTTCGTACCTTTGCACGTGAGAAATTAGAAAACAGATGAAAGCAAAGGAATTCTTCGGTAAGTTTGCCAGCCTGTATCTCTGGGGTAACCTGCTGGCAATGCTGATTGTCATAGTACTTTTGGGACTGGGCGTGAAGTACGGACTCGACTGGTACACTCATCATGGTGAGGGTGTCAAGGTGCCAAAGGTGGAGGGCATGGACTATGCCAGGGCCCGCAGCCTGATTGAGGACTATGGACTGAACGTCATGGTCAGCGACTCGGGCTACAACAAGGCGATGGCCGCCAACAGCATCCTTATCCAAAATCCGGGTGCCGGTACGACGGTGAAGATGGGCCATACTATCTATGTGACAGTCAATTCCCCTTCGTCACCCTCATTCCCTATTCCTGATATCGTAGACAACAGCAGCTACAGGGAGGCAGAGGCAAAGCTGATGGCTCTTGGCTTCAAGCTGACTCCACCACAGGAGGTGCCTGGCGAGAAGGACTGGGTCTACGGCGTGCTCTGCCGTGGGCGCAGGGTATCCGCTGGCGACCATGTGTCTATCGACTCCCCGCTGACCTTGATGATTGGAAGTGGTGAATATGATTCCGATGAGGAACTGGAATATATAGAACCCGAATACCGCCTGATGGAGAGTGGTAACGTTGACGATTTTGAAGAGGTGATAGAATGATAGATAGTATTGATGACGACGAGCTGGAGCTGATTGGCGACGATGAAGCCGATAGTCAGTCGGGCGATGGAGAACTCTATGAGCACTTCCGTATAGAGGTGGACAAAGGGCAGGAGTCTGTACGCATCGACAAGTTCCTCTCTGAGCATCAGCCGCATTCCAGCCGCAACCGTATACAGAAGGCAGCAGACGCAGGATTCATTCATGTGTGTACTGTCGACGACCAGAAGCAGGGGCGCTGCGCTCGCCCTGTGAAGAGCAACTACAAGGTTCGCCCCGGGGATGTCATCACCCTGATGCTCGACCGTCCTCACTATGATACGACCATCTCTCCAGAGGATATCCCCCTTGAGGTTGTTTACGAGGACGACGATCTGATGGTCATCAACAAACCCGCTGGTATGGTTGTTCATCCTGGCTGTGGTAACTTCAGCGGTACGCTGGTCAACGCCATCGCCTGGCACTTGAAAGACTTGGCCTCCTACGATCCCAACGACCCAGAGGTGGGGCTCGTTCATCGTATCGACAAGGATACCAGTGGTCTGCTCGTTGTGGCCAAGACACCCGAGGCGAAGACATCGCTGGGAAAGCAGTTCTTCAATAAGACCACCCATCGTAGCTATAATGCCCTCGTCTGGGGGAACTTTGTAGAGGACGGAGGCAGGATCGAGGGGAATATCGGGCGTGATCCTAAAGACCGTCTGCGGATGGAGGTGTTCCCGCCTGACTCTGAGATAGGCAAGCCCGCCGTCACCCACTATCGAGTGCTGGAGCGCTATGGCTATGTCACGTTGGTGGAGTGTATCCTCGAGACGGGGCGTACGCATCAGATCAGGGCCCATATGAAACATATCGGCCATCCGTTGTTCTGCGACGAGCGCTATGGCGGAACAGAGATACTGCGAGGGGAGCGGAGTGCCAGCTACAAGGCTTATATCCAGAACTGCTTCAAAATCTGTCCCCGTCAGGTGCTCCATGCCCGCACGCTGGGATTTGTCCACCCCACTACGGGCGAGCAGATGGACTTCTCCTCAGAGTGGCCCGCCGACATGGCTGCCCTCATCGATAAATGGCGCAAATATACAAATAGTAAATTATAAATAATATAATGAAGAATTTGAAGAGAACGATTGCCATCGTCTGTGGTGGCGACTCATCCGAGCACGATGTGTCGTTGCGCTCGGCACAAGGACTTTACTCCTTCTTCGACAAGGAGCATTATGATGTTTATATTGTCGACATCAAAGGACAGGACTGGCATGTCGAGCTGCATGACGGTACGACGGCCAAGATAGACCGTAACGACTTCTCCTTTATGGAAAACGGCAAGGCCAAGTTGTTCGACTATGCCTATATCACCATTCATGGCACACCTGGCGAGAACGGTCTCCTGCAGGGCTATTTCGACCTGATCAACCTGCCTTATAGCACCAGTGGCGTACTGGTGGAGGCCATAACCTTCGATAAGTTCGTGCTTAATCAGTATCTGCGTGGCTACGGTGTCAGCGTGGCCGACTCCCTGCTGATACGCAAGGGCTATGAAGAGCTGGTCAGTGACGACGAGGTGGAGGAGCGTATCGGCATGCCGTGCTTCGTCAAGCCCGCTGCCGACGGATCATCGTTTGGTGTCACTAAGGTGAAGAACAAGGATCAGCTCGCACCAGCCATCCGCAAGGCGATGATGGAGAGTCCGGAGGTGATGGTCGAGAGTTATCTGGAGGGGACCGAGATCACCCAGGGTATCTACAAGACCCGTGAGAAGACTGTTGTCTTCCCCATTACGGAAGTGGTGACCAGCAACGAGTTCTTCGACTATGACGCCAAGTACAACGGACAGGTGCAGGAGATCACGCCGGCACGCATTGCTCCGGAAATAGCAGACCGCGTATCGAAGATTACAAGTCATATCTACGATATCCTCCACTGCAACGGCATTATCCGCATTGACTATATCATCTCTAAGGATGGCAAGATATCCATGTTGGAGGTGAATACTACACCAGGGATGACTGCCACGAGCTTCATCCCCCAGCAGGTGCGTGCTGCCGGACTCACTATGGCCGATGTGTTAAGCGATATTGTCGAGAACCAGCTTGCATGAGCTGGTAAGCGCATATAATATGTGATGGGCTTAGATTGCTATTGTTATGGATAGAGAAACACTGAAGGAGTTTGACGAGATACGGCCCTATGAGCCGGAGGAGATACGGCAGGCGTTTGACGAGCTGCTCAGCGATCGCCAGTTTAATGTACTGATGAAGGGCTTTGCCCCTTGGCTGCCCAAGAGCATCCGCAACAGCCTGCTGCGGCTCGCCTTCGTCGGGGTGAAGACACCCCTTGACTTCCAGCTGAGGTTTATGAAACCCATTGTGAAGTATCTCATCCGCAAGCATACCGATGGCTGTACGTTCGACGATACGATGTTGGACGGCGCTCAGTCTCAGCTGCGATATACGTTTGTCAGCAACCACCGTGACATCGTCCTCGACTCCGCATTCCTCGATGTCAAGCTGGTGGAGGCTGGATACCCTACGACAGTGGAGATCGGCATCGGCGACAATCTCCTCATCTACCCCTGGATCAAGCGCCTTGTCCGTATGAACAAGGCCTTTACCGTGCGTCGCGGCCTCTCCCTTCGTGAGACTCTTGCCGCCTCGCAGCTGATGAGCCGGTATATCCACTTCGCCGTGACTCAGAAGAAGGAGAACATCTGGCTGGCGCAGCGAGAGGGCAGGGCGAAGGACTCAGACGACCGTACCCAGGAGGCTGTGCTGAAGATGCTGGCCATGGGGGGCGACCTGCGCGAGCTGAATATCGTGCCGCTGACCATTAGCTATGAATACGATCCCTGCGATTACCTCAAGGCCCAGGAGTTTCAGCAGAAGCGCGACAACCCTGCCTTCAAGAAATCGCGTCAGGACGACCTCGACAACATGAAGACGGGCATCTTCGGCTATAAGGGTAGGGTGGTATACCGGGCGGCAGCCCCTGTGGATTCATGGATCGGCGAGCTCGCCGACCTGCCCAAGACCGAATATTTCAAGGCCGTGGCAGAGCGGATGGATAAGGAGATACACCGGAACTACGAGCTGTTCCCGTGTAACTACATCTCCCTTGATGAACTGAACGGCGATAGCGCCAATGCCGCCCACTACACCGCTGCCGACAAGCAGCGGTTCGAGGCCTATCTTGCTGGGCAGATAGCTAAGATTACTCTCGACAACAAGGACGAGGCCTTCCTCCGTGAGCGTATTCTCACGATGTATGCCAATCCGGTCCGCAACAAGTCTGCCGCCCTATGATGATGCCTTGCCGCCCTTCTGTCATATCCCGTCTGCTGACTCTTGCTGTCTTGTTTGTCTGTTCCTGCACCCAGGACACTTACGACAAAGGCGAAGGGCAGTACTCCAACATGCGCGGCGACTTTGCAGAGGCCACGGTGGGAGCCGACAAGACGATCGTATCCCTTTTCACCGACGACGGCGAGACTCTGCCCTTGTCCAAGCCCTTCAGCGCTCAGTGGATTACCCGCCCCGACACCGTCTATCGCTGCATGTTATATTATAATAAGGTACGCGATGACCGGAATCAGTATGTGGCAGAGGCTATTTCCGTAGGCGAGATACCGTGTCCGCAGGTGATACCGCTCGCAGAGCTTGAGATGCCGATGAAGACAGACCCGGTGAACTTCGAGAGCGCCTGGCTGAGCAAGACGGGACGGTATCTGAACCTGAGCTTCTCCGTGATGGTGGGGGCCGTCGACGATAAGGATGCCATCCATTCCCTGCGTGTTGTACAGGATTCGATCGTGACCTATGCCGATGGCACCAGCACCAGCCTTCTCCGGCTCTACCACGACCAGGGCGGCGTGCCCGAGTACTATTCGGCGCAGAGCTATGCCAGCATCCTCACCACGCAGATACCTGCCGACTCCGTCCGTATCACCGTCAACACATACAAGGGCCTGGTCGCAAAAACCTTTAAGTTGCATCAGAGCTTACGATGAAAGTCAGGATTGTCCTATTTCTGTTGGCCGTGGTGGCGGTGTTCTGCTTCTTCCAGTTCTGGTACCCCTATCACTTCTTCTATCATGAGCAGAATCAGATATTCCTATGTGAGTGGGAGTATGTCGCCGGCTATTTCCAGAGGCCGGGCGGCCTGGCACTGCTGGCTGGCGACTTCCTGACGCAGTTCTATTACTATCTGTATGCGGGAGCAACCATCCTGACTGTATGCATCGCACTGGCGGGATGGCTGACATACCGGATACTGGCGAACCTGAAGGTGAACGCATGGGTCGGCCTGGCACTGGCCTTGGGAGTGATGGCATGGCTGAGTGTGTGCCATTTCGGCATCAGCTACCGGCTGTCGTCGACGATGAGCGTCATCGGCTGGCTGCTGTGCCTCTGGATAGCCTCGACGGTCAGTAGTCTGCGGCTGTGGCTGCGGCTGGTGTGCCTGCTGACGGCAGTGGTGCCGGCCTGGCTGCTCTTCGGGAAGCCTGACATCAAGACGCTCAAGGGCCCCGACCTCATCCTGGAGAAGAACTTCGCCGTCGACAACGAGTACTACTTCGGCAACTACGACCGAGTGGTCGACATCGTGCGCTCCTCCGACGGATGGAACAACCAGATGCTCTTCTTCTACAACCTCGTGATGGCGCAGCGCGGCGAGCTGGCCGACCACCTGCTGGACTTCACGCCCAACTACCTGGGCACCTTCGAGAAGATAGGCCCCGAGACGCCCCGGCTGACCATCATCAACCAGAACGAGCTCTACTGGCTGCTGGGCGACATGACCTTCACCGAGCGGGCGGCGATGATGACCAACGTGTTCGCCCCCGACAACCGCAACGTGCGCATGATGCGGCGACTGGCGGAGTGCAACCTGGTGAGCGGCGACTCGCTGGCCGCCGAGAAATACCTTCGCATCCTCGACAAGACGCTCGTCTACCGACCCTGGGCACAGCGGCTCCGCCAGCACGGACGGGAGACCTACGCCCAGAAGATGCACCTGGTGAACCGCCGCGACACCATCACCATCACCGACAACGCCCACTTCCTGATGATGCAGCTGCTCGACGCCCACCCCGACAACCAGCCGGCCCTCGACTACATCCTCTGCAGCACCCTGCTGCTGAAGGACATCGAGAACTTCAAGCGCGACTACGACCGCTACTGCCTCGGCGACAGCCCCGGCCCCGACCGCGACGTGCTGCTGCACCGCATCCACACCACGAAGCTCTACCAGGAGGCCCTCTGCATCTGGCTCGCCGGGAGCCAGGCCCCGCAGGAGGAGTGGCAGCGCTACATCCACCGCGAGGACGTGATGCAGCAGTTCGTGGAGTACAACCGCGAGCGCGGCAATCCCCGCTTCCGCGGCACCTACTGGTATTACTTCGACAAAGAGAAAGCACCCGAGATATGAGGATATTTAATATAAAACGAGGCGTAGAGACACAGAGGCGGCTATGGGGGATTATGATTCCTCTGTGGCTCTGTATCTCTGTGTCTCAGCTGTTCACCGCCTGCACCCCGACGCCGCAGAACGTCGCCCAGACCGACGCCGAGGCGCCCATATACCCCGACTACCGCGACGTGACCATCCCCCGCAACATCGCGCCGCTCAACTTCCTGCTCCGCGCCGAAGGCTGCGAGGCCCTGGAGGTGAGCATCCGCCGGACAGGCGACGGGGCCGGGAGTACCGTCGACGACCGCGGAAAGCGCGGCGATGGCGAAGAAGCGGCGCTGACCATCCGCGCCCGGGGCTGCGAGGCCACGTTCGACGCCGGCGACTGGCGCGAGCTGATGGAGCAGTCGGCGGGAGGGCGGCTCGAGGTCACCGTCACCGCCCTCATCTCCGGCCAGTGGCGGCAGTACAGGCCCTTCGGCTGGACCGTGGCCGAGGAGGAGATAGACCCCTACCTGACCTACCGCCTCATCGAGCCCGACTACGAGATATGGAACCAGATACGCATCGAGGAGCGCTGCCTGGAGTCGTTCGACACCAGGGCCATCGGCCACTACGAGCAGCTCGACAACCGCTGCATGAACTGCCATACCTACGCCAGCCAGTCGCCCGGCCTGTCGATGATGTACGTGCGCGGCGCGGGCGGCGGGGCCATCCTCAACCGCGAGGGGCGGCTCGAGAAGCTGAGCATCCCCGGCAGCGTCTACTTCGGGTTCTCGCCTTCCGGCCGGTACATCACTTACTCGACGCAGAAGATTATCCCCGCCTTCCACAGCGACCCGCGACGGCGGCTGGAGGTGTTCGACGCGGGCAGCAACGTCTTCGTGGCCGACCTGGAGCAGCGCCGCGTCATCTCGTCGCCGCTGACGGCCGACAGCCTCGTGTTCGAGACCTTCCCGACTTTCTCGCCCGACGGCCGCTACATCTACTACTGCGCCGCCGACACCGTCAGCCTGCCGCGCGACATCAGGCGCCTGCAGTACGCCCTGGTGCGCATCGCCTTCGACGAGGGGGCGGGCCGCTTCGGCGAGCGGGTGGATACCGTCGTCAGGTGTACTGCGGCACTGCCGCAGTCTACGGGACAGAGGACCGGCACGGCGGCCCCCGGGCCGAAGGGCTCCGTCTGCCACCCCCGCATCAGCCCCGACGGGCGGTGGCTGCTCTACACCGTGGCCGACTACGGCACCTTCCCCATCTGGCACCCCGAGGCCGACCTCCGTATGCTCGACCTCAAGACCGGGGCCACTGACACGCTCGCCGCCGTCAACAGCGCCAAGAGCGACACCTATCACTCCTGGTCGTCGAACTCGCGCTGGTTCGTCTTCGCCTCGAAGCGCGACGACGGCCTCTACGGCAAGCCTTACTTCTGCTACGTCGATGCCTCCGGCCGCGCCCACAAACCCTTCTGCCTGCCGCAGAAGCACCCGACGTTCTACGACAACTGCCTCAAGTCGTTCAACGCGCCCGAGCTGGGCCGCGGCCCGCTGCCCTTCGACGTCGCCGACGTCGCCCGCGCGATGAAGCAGGAGGCGGTCGCAGTCGAGTAACCGACCAGATACTCCATACTTTTCGCCCCGGCGGTCGAGTAACCGACCGGATACTCCATACTTTTCGCTCCCGCGGTCGAGTAATGACCCCATTACTCACCCCCAGAGACGCCAGACGGCCCTCGACCGACCTCGGTCGAGGGCCATCCGATGCTCCGGCAGTTGTCGGCAGGGCTATTTCCTCACCTTCGTCTCCACCCTGCGGTCGGAGCTGATCTCGAGGCCAGCAGCGTGGGCGTCGAAGTCGACCTTCCGCTTCGTGAAGTCGGGGGTGTTAAACGAGTAGAGGCTCTCCGAGTAGTACTCCTGCGGGTTGCGCTGGGGCAGGAGGAATGGCTTCGTGAATCGGCCGCGGTCGTCGATCTGGGCCAGGTAGAGGCGCGAGTAGAGCCCGTCGTCGCGGCGGCTGGTGAAGACGATCCAGCGCGAGTTCGCCGACCAGTTGTGATAGCTGTCGGCCTTGTCGCTGTTCACCTCCGTCAGCTCGCGGGCCTGGCCCGTGCGGAGGTCGAGCAGCCACTGCTGGCTCTCGTTGTGCCAGATGGAGAAGTAGCCGTAGTCGGCGAGGGTGAACAGGAGCCATCGGCCGTCGTAGCTGGGGCGCGGCCAGGTGAGGCTCTTGCCCATCTTGACGGCGTTGAACACGGTGTCGACCGTTGCGCCGAAGCTGGCAGTCTCGGGGTCGAAGGCGATGCGGCAGAGGTTGTACTTCTCGTCCTTGAAGTGCGCGGGATACTCCTGCTGGCGGCAGGTCATGTAGTAGAGCGTGCGGCCGTCGGGGGAGAACACGGGGGCGTTCTCGCTCCAGTCCTTCGTCTCGAGCAGCGAGTCGGAGATGATTTCGTGGGTCGCGGGATTATAGACGAACACGTCGCTCTTGAGGTCGAACACCTCGATGCGCTCGTCGCGCACGACGTGGAATCCCTGGCGCGTCTGATTCGTCGAGAAGGCGCAATACTTGCCGCTCGGGTGCCAGTATGGATAGACCATCGAGCCGCCCAGCTGGTCATTGCTGGCCTTGAGCCACTCGCGGCGGCCGTCCGTCTGTACCATCGTGGCCCCGTGGTCGCCGCGCACGTGGAAGACGAACCGCGAGGGGTCGGTCTGGTGGGCCGTGTGGCAGTTGACACACATGCCGGGCACCTGCGTGTTCTCCAGGATGGCCGTCTCGTCAAACGAGGAGAGGTCGCGCTGGTAGAGTCCCATGTGACTATATACCTCGTAGCCCGGCGCGATGCGGCGGTAGGTGAGTCCCCAGGCGTCCATGCCATGGGGACTGACGTAGACCTTGAAGTCGCGGTACTGTCGCCACTGGCCGCCCTCGCGGGTGCAGACGGTGAAGGTCAGCTCGCCACCCTTGTTGCGGGCCGTCAGCGCGTGCCAGTCGGCGATGTTGAAGTCGGCAAAGTCGCCCTGGGCATGCAGTTCGCCCCCCCTCGAGCCGCGCACCACCACGTCGACCGCCTCGGCGCTGTCTCTGACATTGAAGTTCAGCGGCGCGATCTCTGCCGGTATCGTCACGCCCGCGTAGTCGGGGTAGATCTCCGGCAGCCGGTCAGTCTTTGTCGGGTTCACCGGGCCCGATGTGCAGGCGGTGAACAGCTGGCAGAGGATGGCGAGGAGCATATATTGCAGTCTCCCGGTGCAGAGTCCTCTCCAGATAGTCTTGAATGTCATCATGTGTCTTATTTTCCTATCGTTAGATAATACCATGCCGTGTTGCGGAAGCGTCCGAGCTCGGGCGACGAGCTGTTGGCGGCATAGATGCGCGCAAACTCATTCATCTGCTGCAGCACGAACTGGCTCACCAGTCCCTGCGGGGGCTGCTGGCGCTGCTGCATGAAGGCAAAGGCGATGGCCTCCTGGCAGTGGCGGGGGTTGTAGTTGATCTGGCTCTGCACATACTGGGCGTACGACATGAAGCGTGCGATGTCTATGTCGAGCAGCGGGGCCATCAGCAGATATTGCGCGGCCATCTGGTTCTTCTGGTTGTGCAGGAACAGCTGTCCGCAGATCTTGTCGAGCTCGTCTTCGCTGAAGAGAAAGTCGTCGGCGAGCCTGAACTGCCGCAGCGAGCCATAGAGCGGATGGGCGTTGATGGCCGCCTCGTTGCCCAGCAGCCGCAGGGTGCGCTCGGCCCAGGGGCGGTAGAAGATGGTCTTCTCCAGCATCTCGAGGTATTTACGGGCAACGGCATACTCCCCGTTGATGAGGTTCGTCTCGGCCAGCCGCTTTACCACCCTCCCGCTCTTGTTATAGTTGGGTATGCTCTCCATCGCCTCGAAGGCCAGGCGCTGGGCCGTGTTCACCAGGCCCAGGTGGAAGTATATCTCGCCCGTCAGCTGCGTCGTGGCGAAGTTACGCTCAAACTTCGGCAGCAGTCCCTCCGTGCCCCGCTGGTAGAAGTCGAAGGCCCGGTCGCCGAGCTGGTTCGTCATCGCTAAGGCGAGGTTCGTGGCCGATACGCTCATCGGCAGGTCGGGCGTCTTCGCCTCGGCCTTGGCGATGATGCCCTGCCAGTCCTTCAGGCGCACCAGATAGTCATACTCTATCAGCTCGTACTTCTTGCTGTCGTAGCCGCGGTCCAGGCCGACGAGTCCCAGCAACGCCACGCCGGCGGCCAGCCCCCAGGCCATCGGCCGCCTGAGCAGGGGCAGCCGACGGCAGCCGTGGCAGAGGACCGCCGTCACTGCGGGGATGACCATCAGCACGTATGGCAGTGTCATCGGCGCCCGGTAGTAGTCCACGCCCAGTACCAGCCGCAGCAGCGGATAGGGCTGTATCCATGCACTGCCCAGGATGAGGGCGATGGCATACACCGTGGCTCCTGCGGCGACCCATGTCGGCGACAAGCAGACGGCCACTAACAGCACCATCGGCCCTATCAGCCAATACAGTATCGGTATGCCCACTGCCGCCGCCACCAGCAGCGCCCTGCGCCCCAGGCGCCGCGCCACCAGTGCCGCCGCCAGCGCCATCGTCAGCGCCACGGTATATGTCAGCAGCATGTTCTCGTCGCCCATGGCGTACCAGAGCATGATGGCCGGCACGAAGCTCAGCGCATACCAGCCGTCGGCAACGGACTTCATCAGCTGCCACGTGAGCCGTTGTACCAGCATGAAGAGCACTGCCAGGATGATGGAGCCGAGGGTGACGCTGTTGTAGAACTGCACCAGGAACTCTGCCACGTATCTGGCGAGGCCGCCGGGCTCTGCCAGTCGCGTGGCGAGGTAGTCGCCGTCGAACAGGAAGAGCTGCAGCTGCTCCTGATAGACGAGCGCAAACGGGTAGCGGAGTCTCCAGAAGAGGAACACCGCCAGGCCGAGGGCCAGCGTAGCCAGCCACGGGGCGTATCTACGTAACGGCAGCCGACCGCCCTCTGGTCGCTTGCTGTCAGCGGAACTCGATAGATGTCTCACTTTTCACTAATCTCTTTTACCTTATTTTATCTCCTCGTTCGTGTCGGCATTCATCGTTACGATCCGCCCGTCGGGGAGCTTACGCTTGTAGGTCAGCGGGTAGAGACCTCCCAAGAAGTCGCCCAGCACCTGGCCTTCAAGGCTCTTCGCCAGTCGCCGTGTGTAGTTCTTATACACCAGATGGAAGCTGTCGGCACGCTGCTGCAGGTCGTTGGCCTGGGCACTGTCGCCCTGCGACTTCAGGCCCGCGATGTTCCTCCGCATCAGGCCTATCTGGCGGTTGTGGATCTCCGTCTGCACCTTCCACTGCTCCAGCGAGTCGTTCTGCGGTGTGCCTACGGCATGGCTGATGCTGTCGATGGTCACACGGATGGTGCCTGGCTCTCCGACGACAATCAGCGGCTGGAGTCCGAAGCGGTAGTGGTAGTCGAGCAGAATCTTGTACATCTGTATAGAGTCGGGCTCGAAGTGGAACTTCCCGTCGGTGATCTCCATCGAGTCGACCGTCTCTGCCGTTGCCGGACCACTGAAGGGCACCAGGAAGATGCGCTTCCCTTCATACTGTTCTCCGTTTACGGTTCCCTCGATGCGGCACTTCCCGTCGCCGGGCTGCTGACAGCCGCATAAAAGCAACAAGGCAAGGAGACAGAGGGGTAGAGCCTTCTTGCCTGCCTTCGTTGCTGAAACAATACTTGCTTTTCTCATCATATAATCTTTTACTGTTTTATCTTTACCTGTTCGCGCCTGTTGTCGAATACCTGCCGGTAGGCCTCATGGGCATCGAAGTCTACCTTGCGTTTCGTAAAGTCGGGCACGTTATACGAGTCCATCATCTCCCGGTAGAACTTCCTCGGATGTCGCTGGGGCAGGAGGAAAGGCTTCGACACCTGTCCGCGGCTGTCAATGTGGGCGATGTACAGTCGGGCGTACATACCATCTTCGGCCTTGCTGGTGTACACAAACCAGTGGCTGTTGCCGCTCCAGTTGTGGAAACTCTCTGCCCATTGGCTGTTCAGGGCTTTCAGTTCCTTGTGCTCGCCGTTGCGCAGGTCCATGAGCCATAGGTCGGCATCATCCTGGCAGACGGGGAAGTTGCCGCGGCTGCTCATACAGTACATCAGCCACCGGCCGTCGTAACTGGGCCTGACGAGGGTGTAGCTCTTGTCCGTGGCAGCACCGTTGAGCAGCGTGTCGACCGTCTCTCCGAACCGGCCCTGCTTGGCATCGAAGTCTATCCGGCAGAGGCTGCACTTCACCTTCTCATACTCTGCCGGTACGCGGCAGGGTTTCGAGGTGCTGTAGTAGAGCCACCGGCCGTCGTGGGAGAAGGCGGGGAAGATCTCCAGGTCTGCTGTCTGCAACAGTGGCGACAGGATGAGCTCGTTGGTCCGGGTGTCGAGCACTTCGATGTCGCTGAACTGGTGATAGACCTCGATGCGCTGGCCTGTTCCGACGAAGAAAGCCTGGTGCACGGAGTTGACCGCCATCGCGCAGTAGTCGCCATCGGGGTGCCAGTAACTATAGGATCCGGCAGCCTTGGTGGAGTCGGTCTTCGTCTCCAGCCAGTTCTGCTTGCCGTCTTTCTGTATCATCGTGCCGCCTCCTTCGCCGCGTATCTGCATCGTAATGCGGTTGGGATCGGTGCGGTTCGCCGTGTGGCAGTTCATGCATCGGCCGGGGACGGCGGTCTCTGTCAGGATACCATATTCATCAAAGGTGTTGAGGTTGCGCTGATAGATGCCGATGTCGCCGCCGACCTCATAGCCGGGCTTGATACGGCGGTAGGTCAGGCCCCACTCGTTGAGGGAGTCGGGGCTGACGTATATCTTGAAGTCGCGGTACTGCGTCCAGGCTCCGTCCTTCTCGGCGCAGACGGTCACGGCGAGCTCGCCACCCCGGTTTTGGCGGGTCAACTCGTGCCACTCATCGATGCCGAAGTCGGCCCATTCGCCATTGGCGTGCAGTTCGCCACCCTTCGAACCCTTTACCACTACGTCCATGCGGTCGATATCTTCATCGGAGAGGTTGAAGTTCAGCGGTGCGATGTCGGCGGGGATGGTCACCTCGATGTAGTCGGGATAGATGTCAGGCAACTGGCCGACCTTTACGGGAGTGAAAAGTGAAGAGTGGAAAGTGAAGAATTTTCTGCCGCCATAAACTGTCACGCCAAGGACAGCTATCAGCCCTGCCAATAGCCACCATCTATAAGACCTCCACTCTTTTATTATATTATTCTTCATTCTTGTATCGCGGTAGCAAATTCTTCACTTTCCACTCTTCACTCTTCTTCTCACGTATGCGGCATATGCCGAACCGGGGGCATTGCCTCTCGACTGAATGCAGCGCATGGCATCCTGATAGCCCAGCGGCATCTGGCGGTAGCCGCCGTACTGCTGCACCAGGCCCATATACTGAATGAAGCCCTGCACGTCGCCCTTCAGCAGCATCTGACCCATGAAGTAGTCGAGGGCCATCTTGTTGTCCTGGTTGTCCATAAACAGCAGGCCGAGCATCTTGTCTATCTCGTCATAGCTATAGAGGAAGTCGTTCTTGTATCTTAGCTTGCGCAGTTTGCCGTAGAGGGGATGGTTGTCCACTTGGTTGTTCTTGATCAGTGTCTCCATATCCTTGGCCCAGCCGCTGTAGTAGAGGCTTTTCTTCAGGATGTCGAGTTGCTTAGCGGCCGTCTGGTAGTGGCCGTTCACAATCATACACTCTGCAATGCGCTTGGTGCACCGACCACTCTTCTTGGCATTGAGAATCGACTCCTGGGTGTCGAACATATAGCGCTGGGCCGAGTTCACCATACCCAGTCGCCAGAAGGCCTCTGCCGTTGGCAGCATCGAGGTGAGGTCGCGGGTACGGGGGATAAGGAGGGCGTCCTCGCCGCTCTGATAGAAGTCGAACATACGGTCGGCCAGCAGTCGCTTCTCTGCCAGGGCCAGGTTGACACAGTTAGACCAGAATGGTGTCCGCACTTGATAGTCCTGCGCACGCTTTACAATCTCATCCCAACGCTCATGGCGTACCAGATAGTCCAGCCGTATCAGTTCGTACATATCCTTGTCGTAACCGGTCCACTGAGGATAGTGTAGGGGAATGCGGTAATAACTCAGGCCGGTCATCGCCTGCTGCAGCGGCCATTGCGGCAACAGCCAGGCATAGACAGCCAGTTGCAGGCCCACCAGCCAACCGGTTGTCCACAGGTGTCTCCACCCATGCTGCACCACCCGTATGATGACGTATAGCCAAACCAATGGACCAATCAGCCAGTAGGCGACGGGGAGGATGATTACCTCTGCCCATGAGCATGACTCCGACAGCCGCATATTTGCCAGTACCAATGCCAGCACGACCGCCACGGGAAGCGACAGCAGCACATTGATGTCGCCCATCAGCCACAAAAGCAGTGCTACAGGCAACAGGCTTAGAATCAGGGATACAGGTCCATGCTGCTTCAGCAGCCGGACCGTCAGCCGCTGCAGCAGCACGAAGAGCAGTGCCAGCAGCAGTGCGCCCAGCCATTCCACATAAAAGAACTGTACGATGAACTCTCCTAACCAGTCGGCAAAGCCCCCGGGAAGACTTACTTTCTCAATGAAATAGTCACCCGTCCACAGGAACAGCTGATATTGCTCCTGATACGACAGGGCATGAGGGTAGGCCACATACCAAAACAGGAAGATGCCGATGCCTACCAGCATCGACACTCCTATATTTATGTATTTCGTGACCGCTTTTGCCATAAATCGGTGCAAAGGTACGACTAAGTGCGCAAAATACAAAATAATTTAGTTATTTATTTTTCGTTTTGGGCGTGACAGGCTCCGTCGGGGTGGATAGCAGAGACAGTGCGCCAGCCTTCAACTGGTCGGCCGAGCACGACAAGACAAGTGACGAAGGGTCGTGACCACTCTGGATGAGCACCTGCGCCAGACCGTTGAAGGCAGGGATGCTGAATTCCCGACAGTCTTTCGCCTTCGGATGGTCTTCGCCCAGGTAAGAGGGGTCGCCATTGCCGGCACCGAGGATGCGTCCGTCACCCTCCAGCCGGAAGGTCAGCATCGGACAGGCATCGGGAACGACCCGCCCTTTCTGATCCTGTACCTCGACGGTGACTACGGCCATGTCGCGACCGTCGGCCATGATTGTCTGACGGTCGGCAGAAAGTGCTATTCTGGCAGCGGGTTTCGTTGTCTCAATGGTCTCTGTCAATATCCGCTTCCCGTTCTTATAGCCTGTGGCTACCACCTTGCCGGGACGATACACGGCCTTCCATTTCAGATGGCCGTTGCGTGGCATCTTCTGGCGACCTAACTTCTGGCCGTTCACCGTCAGTTCCACCTCGTCGCAGTTGCTGTAGGCCCAGAGTTCTATCTCTTCGCCTTCATGCCCCTGCAGGTTCCAGTGTGGGAAGATGTGGAGCGTTGGCTCGTCGGTCCACCACGCCTTCAGGTACCAGGCCTCGTCCTTAGGGAATCCACAGTAGTCGAGAATGCCGAACTCAGAGTCGGTGGCGGGGTATTTCAGAGGATTAGGCTCGCCTCGGTAGTCGAAGCCCGTCCAGTAGAAGAGGCCTGCTCCCCAAGGGCGTTCAGCATAGAACTTCCATCCGCGCTCGATGCGGTTCTCCGTACCATCCTTATCGGCGGTGAGGTTCATCGACTTCATGCGGCTCGGTTGGTCGGGCGAGTCGAAATAGACACCACGTGTGCCACAGCCGGTGGTTTCCTCTGTGCCTACGATCTTCCAGTCGGGATGTTGCTTGCGCCGTTCGTCTACATTGTTCTGCATGATATAGTTGTACCCCACGACGTCGAGTCCCTTGATCATCTCCCCGCCGCCGGCATTGGCGATGGTAGAATGGCGTGTGGGATCGAGCAGACGGGTGTACTCCCTCATGGCGGCGGCGATACGCGTTCCCTGTACTGTGTTCTCCATACCCCATTCCTCGTTGCCGTCGCTCCAGAGGATGACACTCGGATGGTTACGGTCGCGGCGGATCATCGCCTCCAAGAGTCTCAGATGCTCTTGGTTGATGCCTGCCAGACGGTTCTCGTCGATGACGAGCATTCCCTCGCGGTCGCAGATGTCGAGTAGGGCGGGGGTCATCGGGTTGTGCGACGAGCGGTAGGCGTTGCAGCCGAACTTCTTCAACTGCTGGATGCGCCATGCCATCAGTGCCTCAGGGATAGCGGCACCGACGCCGGCATGATCCTGGTGCATGTTGACACCCTTCAGTTTCACGGGCTCGCCATTCAGTAAGAACCCTTTGTCGGCATCGAAGGCCACGTCGCGGATGCCGGTGGTAGTCATGTAGACGTCCGTCACCTGGCCATTTACCTTCACCGTGGTCTCCACCTTATATAGATAAGGGTCGGCAGTGCTCCAGAGATGCGGGGCCGTCAGCGTCAGTTGCTGTTGGCAGCCTCGTGTCTCCTTGCCCTTCAGTGCGAGAGTGGTGCCCTCTGTCCGTCCCACCTCCTTGCCGTCGGCATCGAGCAGCCGCTGCGATACCTCACAGGTCTGAGCCGTGAGCGAGTGGTTGTTTACCTCTGTCTCGATGTGTATATTTGCCGAGGTGTATGGGGCTTTCAGTGCCGCATAGACAAAGGTACCAAAGGGTGCGACGCTGACGGCAGCCGACTTCAGGAGCCATACATCGCGATAGATGCCCGCCCCTTCGTAGAACCATCCTTCTTCGAGTGTGGCATCTGCTCGCACGCAGATCAGGTTGTCACCGCCATAGTTCACGTATTCCGTCACGTCGTAGACCTGTGTGGCATAGCCACTGGGTTCCGTGCCCATATAGAAGCCGTTGAACCACACCCGTGCGTCGCGGAAGATACCGTCGAACTGCAGGGCGATGTGCTTGCCGAGGTCCTCGGCGGGAATCTGTATGACCTTGCGATACCAGCCGACACTCGTCTCGGGATATTTATAACCGACGGTCTTATAGCCATGGGAGTGACTGGCCTCCGAGGCGTATGGCAGTGTCGTCACCCAGTCGTGGGGCACGCTTACCTCCTGCCAGTCTGAGGCATCGAATTTCATCACATAAGGCCCCTCATTGTGTATTGAGTTAGCCTTTGTCAGATAGTTGAAGTACTCGGTGCCGCAACCGAAGTCCTTTGCCGGATCGGCGGCATGGCCGAGGGCGAAGTGCCATCCTTCGTTCAACCGGATAGTCTCTCGCTGGCTTGTCTGGGCCGACATCCCAAGTGCCAGCGTTACAAATGCTGATAATAATACTCTTCTCATCATGATGTTATATGTTTTTGGTTTAAGTGCGTTTGTCTATTTCTGAGCGTGGATCAGTATTTCCTGAATCACGATACCAGGGTCGAGCAGACAGATACGTAGGCGCTGGTGCCCTTTGGCAGTGACCGGGATGTTTCGAGAGGCGTAGCCGCGGAGGACGTTCCATCGCCACTCTGCCGTGAAGTCGTTGGCGTGGATGGAGAACACTTCTGGTTTGGCGTCGCCTAACTGAACGGTATAGCGGGCATCACGACCATCGTAGACGTGGAGCGTCGGCAGGGTGCGGATCTCGATGGCAGTGTCGCCGTCCTTGATGTCGACGTCATATTCCACGTACGGCGTTTCTGCAGGATCCGTCGTGCCGAACGGCTGCACGATGACACCCTCGGTGTAGCCCAGTTGTGGGATGCGGCAGATGCCTCCTTGCTTGTCTTGGTACAGTGATGCCGGTATGCGGACACGTGGCTCTCTGGCAAACGGTGGATAGAGACCGATGAATATCTGGTTGATACGGGCATCGGGCTTTAGTTGGCTGACGCAGAGACGATTCTTGCCTTTCTTCAGGTGTATCGTCCCCACACGGCTCCACATCGGACCGACGTGTGTGGCATGCCATACATTATTAATAGGTGTAGCCGAAGCGTCGAAGTTCTCCTGGTCTGTCGAGATACGACAGAATACGTTATCGGCAGGCGCCTTGGAAAAATGACGGACGGGAGTCAGGGCCTCCATCCATAGCGGAATCTCAGCATCGCGGTCGCTCTCGATCAGGACGCCTTCTTCCGACAGAGCCTCGGCGACGGGGAGGAAACGGGCTTTCGGACCCTTCGCCGCCTGTGCAATCAGTTCCGGCGTGGCCACGGGCTGTTCTATCTTCTCTGAGCGGAACCAGTGGTATGGCTGCCAGTTGAAGAACTCCGCCCATTTGCCGTTGCCAATCTCCTCATTGTAGTGACGCGTCCAGTCGTTCAGTCCGTTGAACATCTGCTTCACACGGTTGGCGTCGGCCATCGCTCCGAGACTGTCGCCTGCCGTCGCCCGGACCATGCTGCGGCGGGCCAGCAACTGATACTCGTTGATCATGGCCGCACCGCGGACGGGGTAACTGACAAGTTCGAAATAACTGTCCTTCAGTGGCGATGGAATCCTGTCTGCCAGGTCTGCTGCCTGTGCCGACAGGGCGCGCCACCGGGCCACCCGCTGCTCGATCTGCGCTTCGGTATAGTTGACGAACCACACATGGGCATCTTTGCCGGCAGCCTGCAGTTGATAGTAGCCAGCCATCAGGTCGGCTATCTCCTGCGACGTCTCTGCGCCAAAAGTCTTTGTCGCCCAGTACTTGATATAGTGGTGTGCTTCTGCCGGTTTCCAGCGGTCGATGTTCCAGGCCAGTTCCATCACGAACGATATCTCCTTCTCGGCAGGTTTGATGTCGCCGACATTGAAGACCCATATTTTCCTCGCACCGTAGGTGTAGGCCTTGGTGAGTTCTGTGCTGAGGAAGGCAGGCGACAGCGGACTGAGCCAGATCCAACTGGCGGGGTCGCCGTGGTAGGAGAGGTGGTAGTAGATGCCGGCGCCGCCTTTCCGTTTCTGCTCTTCGGGGTTGGACAGGTTTCGGCAGTAGCCGTGCTTGTCATCGCTCCAGAGCAGGGTGACGTCGTCGGGCACCTTCAGGCCGTTGTGGTAGGCGTCGAGCACCTCCTCATAGGTGCAGAGCACCTGCGGAATCTCCTCGATAGGTTTCTTGATATTCCGTCTCAGCATGTCGCGCTGGTCATCGATGGCCTGCTGCATCAGTCTGACGCGCTCCTCGGTGGTGTTGGCACCTTCCATCGGATAGTCGTGGATGCCGCGCAGACCGAGGGTGTAGGTGTTTTCGTATCGGCCGTTGGTCTTGACACGTGTCTCCCAGTAGCGCTGCATCGTGGCGCGGTTGGTGATATAGTTGAAGTCACCCCACGTACCGGGTGCCCGTTGCTCCACTGCCTTCCACTCGCCCTCGTTGTTACACAGCATCTGCTCACAGTGTGACGAGCCCATCACGATGGCATAGTCGTCAGCCAGTCGGGCATTCTCCGGATCGTCGTTGAAGGCCTGGGTACCGGGATGCATCGCCGGCCAGAGGTAGTTGGCTTTCAGGCGCAGCAGCAACTCAAACACCTTCTTATAGGTCTTGGGGCCCACCTTGCCGGTCTCTTTATCGAAGTTCTGCTCTGCCCATCGTGCCCAGCCGCCAAAGCGCTCGTCGTTGATGAAGATGCCGCGATACTGTACTGAGGGCTCACCCTGGACGAAGGTGCCGGGCTCTACGTAGAGTGCCTGCTTCTGAACGGGTGTCACGTCGGCCCACCAGTACCAGGGCGACACGCCGATGGCTTCTGACAGCGATGTCAGTCCGAAGGCGGTCCCCCGACGGTCGCTGCCGATGATGAGCAGCAGCGGCGTGTGGGTCTTCGGGTGGTCTGCGGTCGTTATCATGAAAGATTCCCACTTCCCTTGTATTCCGCTGACATCAAGTTTCAGCCGTTTCACCAGTCCGTCTATCATCCGGCTCTTTCCCAGCGTGCCGGCAAGGATCATCGACTTCCCCTCGCCGTTCTGCGCCGGACGTTGACCAGTCACACGTTCTATATCGTCGGCCAGCATGTTGGCGGCGATGGCTGCTACCTTGTAGTCTTTCTCATCCGTACAGATGGCGGCGGCCCCCTCTGCTGTAACGAGGGGGAAGTAGCCTGCCTGCACGTGATCCTTTATTTGTGGGAAAGGTTGTGCCTCTGCTACTGTCATTAACAGCAACCCCCATAGGAGCATGCAAATCCGTTTCATATCGTACTCGTTTTTAGTTGATTCCTGTGATCTCTATGCGTGGCCGTTGTCCACGGGCGTCTTCTTTTCGCCATGTCACGTTGATGGTTTTCTGTTCGCCTGGCATCAGGGTGATGTAATTGTCGCTATAGGCGACGGGGAGTATCTGCTCTCCGTCCTCACCTGTCAGGTTCAGTCGGACGAAGGGTGCGGGCACCTTACTCTTGTTGCTGAGTGTGACGCTGGCACGGTAGCCGTTGCCTTCGTCGCTGATCCACATGCTGCTGAAGGCCCGTGAGGGCATCACCTCGACGTCATTGCCTGCGGCATCCTTGAACTGCAGTTCGCGGATATCCCAGTGGGCAGCACCCGCCATATCTACCACCAGTCGGAGGTGGTTTGTAGTGACGGGAGCGTTGAGGCGTATCACCTCGTTCAGCACGCGGGCCGGCAGCAGTTCCTGCTTCTCCTGTTTGTTGGGGTCGGAGTGTAACTTATAGTGCAGCGGCGTGCCAGGCAGTTTGTCACCTTTCAGTTCCCCGACGGTCTGCCACGACTGCCCGTCTGCCGATGTCTGGCACAGGATGGTAAAGCCTTTCGTGGCGACCTTGTCGTCGTAGGCCACCATCCCTTGCAGGGTCAGTTTGCTGGCTGTGACAGCCAGTGCCCCTCCCCAGTCGAACTGCAGCCAACTGCTGCTGCCCATGAGGATGGTGCGTGAGAACGGTCCGCCGTCGATAGACCACTCAGCCTCTCGGCGGGGCAGCCGCCCGGCAGGTGTCGTCACGGTGATGGTGGCAGGCTCTGACGTGTCGCAGATGCCATCGGTCACCAGATGGGCGGTGTGGTTATAGTCGCAGGTCGACGAGGCCCATGCCGCCCTGTGCAGGGCCACGTTGGTCAGGGCGTCACTACTCGCCCAACTGACTGTTGGCGCAAAATACTCATCTGGATGGCCTGGATACTGTCCGATGCCTCTGGTCTGGTCGTCAGCACCTTGCGCGGCTGTCGCAAGTTGCATGCAGGCTGCTAATAGTAAGTTCATCATAAGCGGTAGTTATTAGTTCTCGATTGCAAAGATAGTGATTTCTTTTGAAACCGAGGCGGTTTTAGCAGGAAAGTGTCGTACTATGGCATTATAGTATAACTTTCTTACTCCCCACCACCACCTGCGGCTCGCTGATGATGCTCGGACAGGTGTGGCGCTACTCTTCTACGGTCACGAACTTCTCCTTCTTGCGCTTGCAGCGTGGGCAACGCCACGTGTCGGGCAGGTATTCAAACTTCGTTCCGGCAGGTGTGCCGTTCTTGGGGTCGCCAACCTCTGGGTCGTAAGTGTACTTGCAAGGGCATTTGAACTTTGCCATAATCGTATACGTTTTAGGTTAAAATGAGGAGCGGCGAGGTTTGGTATCTCAGCCCTGGTGCTTTCCATTTTTTTTCATAATTATCCTACATCCTACACCTCTCCTACATCTTTCCCTATTCTCTCCCATCCTGATAGAAAATAAACTCGCTTTTAAGGTGATAGTTGTCATAATCCGCTGGTTTACAGCGTGTAAAGTCGTACTTTAGATAGACTAAACCTCAAAATTCTCTAGAGAATTTTAGAGAAAGGTGCCTGGTTTCTCTGACTTACCTGCCACCTTTCTCCGACTTTACAGGCACCTTTCTTTCGTTCTGATGCCTTGTACAGTTTGTGCTGATGCACAGTATGAGCTATTCTGATGCTTTTCCATTATTATAAACCGCTGTGTATAAGTGTTTTACGAAGTATCTCCGACTCTCGTGCCAGGTGTCTCCATCTCTTGAAATCATGGTGTAAAGGCAAAAAAGGTGTAGGATAGGTGTAGGATAAAAGATATCCTACATCGTTCAAAACGCCTTTATATACTAGTGTTTCATGGCAATTGGTGTAGGATGTAGGATATTTTGCATTTTATTTATGATAAGTTGTTGTTGCTGAATTTGCATTTGTATCTTATTTTGATTTTCGCAAGTTCCGTTTGTTGGGGATAACTTCCAAATGTTTAGTTGATTATTTACGCAAGCCTTTATCCCCGGCCCTTCCTTACGCAATCCGCCCCGAGCGCTGAGCCCGGGGCGGAAAGATATTATTTTTGTTCTTTCTCCTTCTTATCAGGCAATAGATAGTCACTCGCTTTTTCAGAAGTGATAACGGTATGGCCAAGTTGCGACTCCAGTTGATTTCGCGCAGCCTTGGCGACACTGCCGCCATCCTTTGCTGTCTTTGCGTTTTCTGGAAATCCAGTCGGATTACGTTGCTTGGAAAGTTCCGTAGCAGAGGCTTCTGCCAGCGTGTTGAGGGCTATCTCCACATTTGTCATATTATCTCGCAGACTTTCTTTCTTCAAGCCTTTCAGATGCTTGTATTGTTTAGTTGTTCGTCCGCTCCATTCCTTGGTAATGATATCTGTTAAAGTTGCAAACTGCATACCCTCTTTCATTCCACACCGTTTCCACTCGTCGGTCAGTTCCTTGCGCACTTCAATGCTCTTAATGCGCTGATTAATCCAATGGTCGCTGTAGCCAAGACGCTTATAGTCTGCCACCGCCTGCTCTATGGACAGTTCTGGGTCTTGCAGTTGGTCAAGTCTTGTTGCAGCGACATCAGCCATCCATTGCTTGAAAGGCTCAGCCTTGGGAGATGGGATTGATTGGATGATACGTAATATCTGCTTCATTGTTCCGACGTCCGTTAAACGCATCTTACCATCAGAAGCACGCATTTTCAAACTGTTACAATTTGTAACGGTTTCATTTCCTTCTGATTTTAAGCGTTTTTTTAGCACTCTCCAATAGACTTGGGGATTCTCACTGTTTGTAAGTGCCCCTACAACATCCACGACAGAGAAATACCACTCTTCTTTCTCATCATCCCACACTGCCCGAACCTTCCGATCCTCAAATAGTTTCATTGCTTCTCTTTTTGTCATAGTACTATATTTTATTGTTAGACGCTGCAAAGATACGAACTATTTCTTTAACTTCCAAATGTTTAGTTGATTATTTACGCAAGCTTGTTTCCCCGGCCCTCCTTACGCAATCCGCCCCGAGCGGTGAGCCCAAAGATAAACTCATAACCAGATTCCTTCATTTAGAACATTCAATTTAAAGAGAGAGGGGGGCAGATTCTCCCATTGCCTTCTTGTATATTCAAGCGTATTTATCTCTTTGCCAATTTCAAGACCCTTAGTCCATAGAATATAGTCCAAGTTACCTTTTTCATCAAAACTGAGGCTTGGCTTATCATGGATAACAATAATATCCCAATCCGAATCTGTTCTTGCCTCTCCACGAGCTCTGCTCCCGTAGAGGATGATGTCTGCGGTTGGTTCTTTCTCTCTCACAGTATTTATAATGAGATTGAGAACTTGGTCGTCTTTTTTTGTCATATAATGACTATACTTGATTATGTGCTGCAAAGATACGAACCATTTCCGAAACTTGCAAATCTTTCGATTATTATTTACGCAAACCGCCCCGGGCGGTGAGCCCGGGGCGGAATGATATAGAGGTATGTGAGAATTACTTCTTCTTGAAACGCCAGAAGGTAGCCTCTGCCCATGCACCAGGCGCAGCACTGCCCGGATAGACTAAAACTAGTTGATCACTTGTCAGACCAAGAATCTCGAACTCATTAACCTTAGTACCACCACCGTTAATCATATACGGATACAAAATGGCAGGTTCAGATGTCTTGAAGGTTCCTATATTCCAGGGGTTGCCGCCCACATCTTGACGTCCCTCGAAGATAGTTGCTTCGAAACTACCAGTACGCAAGGCTGTGCCATTGGCATCGTAAGTGGTGATGTTGCCGGCATCATCGAGAGTCATGTATGCATTGGCATCACCTTCGCCAGCCATGGCGTCGTCACCGTCGGTATGGCCATACTGACCGCCTTCGCCGTCATACCAAAGCATTTCAGGTTCGCAGCCCCACCACTGGTTAGCACCGCCGACAAAGAATTCTTCACCAGGTCCGCATGCGTAAGCAAGATTACCCCATGCTTGGCCATTCGTGCTGATATCCCAAGTCCAGTCTTTGTAGAGTAAGTCCTCATTTTCAACAGCTTTGAAGCGCCAGAAGGTTGCCTCTGCCCATGCGCCTGGTGCGGATTCTCCAGGATAGACGAGACAGAGTTGGTCGTTGGTGAGTCCGAGGATTTCAAAATTTGTCACAAGTTTACCACCGCCGTTAATCATATAAGGATACAAGATGGCTGGTGTGTTGGTGGTAAATTTACCAAGATCCCATGGATTGCCACCTACATCATGACGTGTGCCATCGTAATTCGTTACCTCAAATGTGCCTTCGCGGAGTTTGTTGCCGGCAGCATCAAAGGTTTTGATATTGCCATCCTCGTAGATTATCATGTATGCACCAGAATCGCCTTCACCTGCCTTAGAGTTATCGCCATCGGTATGGCCATATTGGCCGCCTTCGCCGTCATACCAAAGCATTTCAGGTTCGCAGCCCCACCACTGGTTCGCACCGCCGGTAAAAAATTCATCACCAGGTCCACATGCGTAAGCTAAATTACCCCATGCTTGACCATTGACACTGGTGTCCCATACCCACTTCTTGCTTCCACTGTTGCTGGCAAGATATTTGATTTCCGGAGAAAGTTCTGTAGGAACATATACATTATATGTCTTAGTGATTTCAGACATAGATCCGTCGTGGTTAGCCAAACGGATATAGAATGTCTGGTTAGGATCCTGACCTCGTTTTGGAATAATAGAGAACGAGCCATGAGCACCATGAGCCAGTGAAACCTCCTTACCATCAGAGTTGTAATTGAAGATCTGAACGGGCAGTGCCGGGCTTGTCGTGTATGTAAAATAGTTACCGTCGGCTGCCGGGTTGCCGTCAGCGTCTACCTGATTGATAGTAATTGCACTTTCAATGGTTGAAGTTGACGTATTACCATCCGGTGAACCAAGATCAAACTTGCTTGGGTCACATGCTGTCATGGCAAGTGCCAGCAGCGGTAAAGCCAAATATATCTTTTTCATTGTTGTTTATTTAAATTAATGTAAGTAACTTATCATTTTACCAACCAGTGTACTGTGTATCGGCACCTTCCCAACCTGGGTTCTGAACGATACCACCTTCGGAAAGGGCGACCTGGTTCTCAGGAATCTTTTGGAATCCGGCTGTTGCATTGTAGCGGGCCTTGTAACCACCTCCGTGAGGTGTGTTCGTTGTAGCCACACCCTTGTTATAGATGTCGATGCCCTGCTGCTTATCAAGAGCGTCGGCAGCAATATGCCAACGACGAATGTCGTTCCAGCGGATACCCTCCATAGCCAACTCCCAGCGGCGCTCGTTCTGCAGAGCCTGCAGAGAATAGCCGTTAATAGCGGGCAGACCGGCTCTTTCGCGTACCTTATTAATGCCAGTGACGTCCTCCTTCAACTCAGACTGCATCAACAGCAGGTCTGCAAAGCGGATCAGCACCATATCGTGGATATTGTTCAACTGCATGTTCTCTGCACCGGCAACGTCCCAGCCGCCAGGATACATCAGGTTCTCAAAGCAGACGGAAACATAGGGAGTTCCATCGTCCTTCACGGCATTGGCCTCCACAGGAGAGAGTTTCATGCCGTAGAAGCCAGACTCCTGCATGTAGTCGCCACCACCGCCGAGAGCGAAGCCGCTCAGTTTGCTCATGTCCTGAATAGTTGCGTCACGACGCTTGTCGTTGGGCTCTGTGTTCTTCCAGTCATTGACCAGATTCATAGCCACAGGACCGGCACCCCATCCGGCACCGAAGGGGAACACGGCAGTACCGCGAACACCGAAGTGCAGGGCGTAACCGTTAGCATAGCCGATGGTCGTAGACCAAGATGCCTGTTTGTTGAACTTCACTGCAAACATGGACTCTGGATTGATGGCATTGTCATCCTCCACCCACTTCAGGCCCTGGCCTTTGGTGTAATCGAAGTCCTCCACGGTGAAACGGTTGGTGTATGCCCAGAGGTTACGGAAGTCGGGAACCAGTGAGTAGCCAGAGTTGTTCACAGCCTCGTCGACCAGTGTGATAACCTGCTGCTTGGTCAGCGTCTCGCCATTGGGCAGGGTGACAGACGTCAGCGGGCTGTAGTTGGTGCTGACGAGATCAGCCAGATCCTCGCCGTTGCAGTACATACCTGTGTAGTACAACCAGGCACGAGCGAGCATGGCCGAAGCCGTGTACTTGTCGACGTGGCCGTTGGTCAGGCGCTGGGCAGGCATGGTGCTTGCAGCCTCATAGAGATCCTGCAGGATCTGTCCCCAGAGTTCAGCAGCCGTAGGCTGAACGGGCTGTGCTGCCGATGATGTAATCACCAGAGGCACATTGCCATACATGGAGGACAACTCATAGTAGAAGAAGGCACGGAGGAACTTAGCCTCACCTGCGATCTGATTCTTCTGTGACTCTGCCAGTGAGATATTGTTGATACCGTCGAGCAGAGAGTTGGCTCGGTTGATACCTGCATAGCGGTCAATCCAGAACTGCTGGGTCATATTGTCGGTAGAGACCATCATCAGGTCTTCTGCCTGCATCAGCATATCGTTCTCACCGCCACCGCCGAGGGCATCGTCGCCTGCCAACTGGGCTACATAGTAGAATGAGCACTGAGGAGTAGCGTTAGGCACGTTCAGATTCTGATAGATACCAGCCAGAGCCTGATCGGCATCCTCGGAAGTCAGCGGGAAGTTCGACGTATCCTTCTCAGTGTAGTTGATAGCGTCGAGCGTGCAGGAAGTGAGTCCTGCCATAGCGATGGCTGCCGCACTTAAAATATATGATATCTTTTTCATTTTACGTTATCTGTTTGATTAGAATTTAACATTGACACCTACCAGGAATGTACGAGGCTGCGGGTAGTTGCTGATATCAGTACCGGTAACCCATGACTCGCTGGCGATAGAATTACCCTGCTCAGGCTCCATACCATCATACTTCGTGATAGTGAAGAGATTCTGTGCCTGGAAGTAAACACGCAGTTGCTGCAGCGGGAAACTCTTGAACAACTTGGCGAAGTCATAGCCAAGCGTCATGGTCTGCAGACGGAAGTAGTCAGCATCGTCAACATAGATGTCTGATACCTGGATCATGTTGGATGAAGTACCGGGCTTCAGGATCGGATAGCGGCCATTACCGGTACCCTCACCGTGCCAGTAGTTGTATACGTTGGTCGACCAGTTGTCATACTGGCTGTCACCAAAGCGACGGTAAGAGTGAGCCACCTGCTGACCGAGAGCAGCATATCCGCTCACGCTGAAGTCGAAGCCTTTGAAGTTGCAGCCCAGGTTAATACCCATTGTCACATCGGGATGCGGGTCACCCAACTCAACCTTGTCGTCGGGAGTGATGACACCGTCACCATTTGTATCAACAAACATCAGGTCGCCAGGAGCGATAGAAGCACCCTGCAGAGAGTTGTTGGCATCACCCTTACAGTTGCGCTGCAGATAGGCATCTACATCGCCCTGATTCTGCATCACACCTTCTGTCTTGTAGCCCCAGAAGTATCCCAGAGGATGACCTTCCTCAAATCGGGCCATAAAGGTAGTACCCTGTGAGAGCAGATTCTCTCCACCGTTGATGTAGCCAGAACCGTTGTTTACCTTCGTTACCTCGTTCTTGTTGGTAGCGATGTTCCAACCAATGTTGTAAGTGAAGTCTTTGCCGATGTTGTCATTCCAGTTCAGAGCCACCTCAATACCTGAGTTCTTGATGGTACCGGCGTTGTCCATCACGTATGCAAAACCGTTGATGGCTGATACAGGCACGTCAAGCAACAGGTCCTTGGTCTTCTTCACATAGTAGTCGAAGTTCATGGCCAGTTTGCCACCGATGAAGCGGGCGTCGAAACCGAGGTCAAGTTGCTCAGAAGTCTCCCAGGTGATCTCCTCGTTGGAAAGACGCTCAGGATAAGCACCCTGGGCACCTACGTCCTTGGCATTATTGAATGAGTAGTTTCCGTAAGGACCGAAAGAGTAGGTGGCAGAATACTTGAAGGCACCGATACCCTCGTTACCATTCTGACCCCAACTGCCGCGGATCTTCAAGAAAGAGAGCCAACTTGAAGCCTTCTCCATGAACTTCTCATTACTGATTACCCAACCTGCGGAGAATGATGGGAAGACACCCCAGCGATGGCCTTCTGCAAAGTTTGAACTACCATCGGCACGCAGGATGGCGGAGAACATATACTTCTCTGCAAAGTCGTAGTTGATACGGCCGAAATAAGAGAGGATAGAGTGGTCGATTGAAGGCAGGTTGCTGTTATAAGGCAGTGTTGCACTACCGTCACGTCCGGAGAAGTTAGCGGGGTAGGCATGTGAGAACATGTTCTTGAACACGTTACCACTAACCTGTGCACCGAGGTTGTCGCCCATGCCATTACCCTCACGAGAATACTCAGTACCAGCCAATACGTCAACGTGATGGCTCTTGATGTCGAACACGTAGTTCAAAGTGTGGGTCATACCCCAGTTCCAGCCGGTACCCATGTTCTCGGAAAGAACATCGTTTGTGTTCTGGTCGTTGTCATTGTTGCGGTAGGTCTGCTCATAGCCCTTCCATACGCTTGACCAGTTCTTATAATATACCAGTCCTTTGTAGGTCAGACCCTTCAGCGGAGAAATGGTGATATAGCCCGTTGCATTCAGATTGTGGCTGCGGCTCTTGTTGTTGGCCTGTGCCGAATGAAGCAGCGTGTTGAGCGGGTTGCCATAATACTGGTTAAGGCTCAGCATACCATTGGGGTACTGATCAGTGTGGATACCCTGTGCGATCAAGTCGTCGTAGTCAAACAACTCACCGTCCTTGTTATATACAGGAATCAGTGGAGAGTTGTGCAGCATGGAGTAGATGGCATTGGAATACATGTTACCAATGTAAATACCCTTCTGCTGGTTGTGAGAATAGTAGACGTTCTCGCCAAAGGTGATGATGTCGCGGCCGGAACTGCTCTTGGCAATGATATGCTCAGAGTTCAGACGCATGGTGAAACGGCGATAGTTAGACGGAGCAATAGAGCCACCGATGACACCATCCTGATACTGATAACCGACACCCGTAGAGAATTTCGACATCTCGGAACCGCCACTCACGTTCAGAGAGTGAGAGGTGGTAATGGCGTTCTTGTTGCGCAGCAACTCCAGCCAGTCGGTACCGGGGTTCGAACCGTTGCGATAGGCCTCCAGCAGGTCAGCATCGATGAAGTTCTCCCAAGAGTGAGGAGAACGACCGTCGTTGACGATGGTCATATCCATAATGTCCATATACTGCTTGGCATTTAACTGCTGCGGAACCTTCACCAGGTTAGACCAACCGACATTACCATCATAGTTCACAGTCACCTTACCGCTCTTACCTTGCTTGGTTGTAATCAGGATCACACCGTTGGCAGCACGGGCACCGTAGATGGCTGCTGATGCAGCATCCTTCAGTACGTCAATACGCTCGATATCGGCAGGGTTCACTGAGTTGATGTCTCCCACGACACCGTCAACGACATAGAGAGGTGCGGTATTACCATTCGTACCAGCACCACGGATGTTAACCTTGAAACCATCACCAGGCTTACCAGAAGCAGCGACAATGTTTACACCCGGGCTCTGGTTCTGCAAGGCAGTCAGGGGGCTGATTGTATTACGGTTGGCGATGTCCTCACCCTTCACCTCAACGGTAGCACCAGTGACGAGTTTCTTCTTCTGGACACCATAACCTACGACCACCACTTCGTCGAGCAGAGCATTGTCTTCCTTCAGAGTGATGTTGTAAGAACTCTGGTCACCAATCTTGATTTCCTGAGTCTCGAAGCCGATGTATGACACAACGATTGTTGCACCAGGCTTCACTGAGAGAGAGAAGTTACCATCGAAATCAGTAACTGTACCGTTCGAAGTACCTTTTTCCATTACGCTGGCTCCGATGACTGGGCCTTGAGCGTCGACCACAGTACCTGAGACCTTCTTCGTTGCCTGCTGAATCTCCTGAGGAGCGCCAGCGGCGTTGGCATTTGACGAGTAACCGAGTCCTAACAGGGCCATGGCACTCATCAGCAGCGCTGTCTTTCTAAATTTTCGATTCATACTTGAGTGTTATACTTAGATTAATGTTATGATGATTCACACTTTGGTTCTGGTGTCCCTTATATTATAAATAAGGTACACGCGTAGTTAGGTTGAGTTGTTTAGATTCATACTGTTGTAATTTCGTTATATTGTAGTTAATGACAAATGTCTATAAGCTTCATTTTTCCGATGCAAAGGTAAAGAGTTTTTTTGGAAACACA
>OCTW013367958.1_pt1 | contig 97979 bp, 82 predicted proteins | sample 1539671 | NCBI WGS metagenome assembly OCTW01 (sample SAMN02144230, study PRJEB22623) | gut metagenome | biome: sheep rumen | host: Ovis aries | place: New Zealand | reverse complement strand
CACGAAGGCTGTCACTGACGCCGAAGGCATTCCGGCTGGCTGGATGGGCCTCGATGTGGGCGCTGAATCCACCAAGCTCTTCGTGAACGCAATCAAGTCTGCAAAGACCATCGTCTGGAACGGCCCTGCAGGCGTGTTCGAATTCGAAGCTTTCGAAAAGGCTACCAAGGCTATGGCCGACGCTATCGTCGAAGCTACCGCTGCCGGCGCAATCACCGTGATCGGTGGTGGCGATACCGCTACGGCTGCCAAGAAGTACGGCGCCGACAAGAAGGTGACCCACACCTCTACGGGTGGTGGCGCTTCTCTCGAACTGCTTGAAGGCAAGGTTCTCCCCGGCGTCGCATTCCTCACTGACAAGTAATTTTTCCTTATAGGCTTCGCGATACTGCGTTGTCGGGACCCTCGCTGTATGTCTTATACAGCTTCGGTCCCTCCGCCTTGTCTCACTTGCCTCTAAGAAAAAGTTGAATTATATAGAAACTCTCGTTCACGCGAGAGTTTCTTTTTTTTGCATTGTCATCCCCGCACGGGCGGGGATCTCCTTTATGATGATGAAATATTGTATATTGGTTCGTAGGAATTTCGATAGGGAGCATTTATGTCCATCGCTGAACTTTCAAAGAATTTCCATGCTGAACATCGCGGGAACTGCGCGATGTCGGTGGCGTACGGTTATGCCCGGGCAACGGGCAAGTCCGAAGCGGAGGCGGTAGACGCCGCCGAGATGTTCCGTGCTTTCGGTGGAGGCAAGGCCCCGAACGGTCAATGCGGCGCGCTCTATGCGGCAAAAATGATGCAACCCGACCATGCAGAATCGATTGAAGATGTCTTTAAGCGCGGGGCGCAAGGCTGTACCAAGTGTAAGGAAATCCGCCCGAATAAGATTATCCCATGCAACCGCTGTGTGGAACTGGCCGGCGAAGCTCTTGATTTCCTGAATTCTTAGCACCGTAAGGTGCCCGCGAAGGAACTAGTTCCGAGCGTCGGGAGGGTCTTAGGGAGGGGCCCTGTGGGCACCCTCCCTAGTTGTTTAATATTGTGCTTTATTTGAGTCCGGCTTTTCCGATGTGCTTTCGTCGTGTTCCTCGATTTTGCTGACCTTGGTGAACCAGTAGTCCTCGCTGTTGATTGAGCTCATGTTGTTCACGAGGGCGTCGAGGTCGATGTTGCTTAAGTCGTTGTTTTCGTTGGGCATATCCTGAATATATAAAATCCCTGATGCTAGCGTTGTCTGGAGTTGGGATTTGCTTGTATTTTTTATCTTTCTTGCCATGAAAATCGCGATTTGCTTTTTTGTTCTTTTGTTTACGCTCCTAGCCCAGGCTCAGGAGCTGGATACCACCTACGTCATAGACGAGCAGGGTCGTACTATCGGGCTTATCCACGAGAAGGGAACTGTTCCGAGAATTGCTCCTGTTGCCGCCCCTGCACCGACTTCGCAGAATCCTGAGCCGGTTTCTACTTCGGTGTCGAATGGATATGTTGATGGCGTAGACAGTGCCGCCTATTACCAGAACCTGGTGGAACGCTATACCCTTTCTGGAGAAAAGAAACGCCGTGTCGGAAACGGCATGATGATTGGTGGCGGAGTTGGCTTGCTGCTTGGAGTTCTCATGATGGTTGACGCGTATGAAGGGGCGGATCGCTGTGGAAATGAAGATTATGGCTGTAATGACGAAGAATTCCTAGAGTTTTTTACGGGGTATGGAGTAGCCATAGCTGGGGGAGTTGTTTTTGGTGTAGGTGTAACCCTCAAAATTGTAGGCGGTGCGAAACTTCGCCGTGCTACACGTTACCGGGAATCCCTGGAACGTTACAATTCAAGCCGCCTTCAGGCACTGGAGTTTAGATTAGAACCTTCAATCAATCCATATAACGGTTCTTACGGCAGTAAACTGTCTCTAAGTTTCTAAAAATTCTATCTTTGGTGCCGGTGGATGGGCAAAAAAAGGATAAATATGCGATCAAATACCCTGGCCCTGTTTTTTTTATCGTTTGTAGCCCTTGTTGGTTGCGGGGGTGATAAGACTTCTTCCACACAACCTGAGTCTGGGGATAATCCTGGCCAAGACAATCCACAAGAGGTTTCTGAACCCTGCGCTCCTGCTGACGAAGGAACCTATCGTTGGGTAGAAGAAGGGGTTGTTTTTCAGGTTTGTGAAAACGGGCTTTGGACAACGGACTCCGTCAAGACAGGAAAGCGAGGCTTTGACCCGTGCAAGTTTAATTTCGGTGCTGCTTGGCAAGGATCACATGAGGATTCTGTTTACTATGCGGGGCTGGATTATGTCTCGGTTTGGCTGGGGGATAATCCCTTCTATAATTTCTTTGAACAGCGCATGGTGACCATGTGCTTGGATACTCGCGCGACTCCCATGATTTACGCGTATGTGATTGCCGAATTTGGCAAGGACTTGGGAATGGAAGATTGCGATGTCGCCAAGGCTCGTGGCAAACAGTCTTTGTGCGTGTACGGGGCTGACTTGATTCGCGAGTATTTTGCGGATTCTATTTTGTATCGTTATCGGGAATACGCCTCGGGAATGGCCTACCAAATCAGTTATATGACGGACGGGTCTGAAAAGTTTGAACCCATTTGGCTGATTGAGCCGGATTTCTACCAGTATTCTCAAATGGCTTCGGACCAGAGTGCCGCTATCAAGGGCGAGGAACAGTTGAATGGTGGTATTCCGGATTCCATGATGGGGGTGTATTTTAAGCAGATTGTAGATACTATTAAGGCTTATTTGCCTGATGCAAAGATTGCTGCTGATATTTCTCCTTGGGTGTCGGATAAGGATTCCCTGGGGCTTGAGAAGTGGTTCTCTCATTTTGACTTGTCTTTGATTGATTATGTGAGTACTTCGGGTGGCCGTACTATGGCGAATGCCCAGAATATCAGGAGTACTAATAAGTTGACCTGGAAAAAACTATATGACACCCTTAAAAAACCCATTCTTGCCGATGTTGGGTATTCCGCAGGTGGCAATGGGACTGGACACGCCAAGCTTTGGGACGATATTTCTAATTTGGAAGCACGAGCCAAGGATGGGGTTGTCGGGGTAATGCAGATGGATGCCGCCCTGGACTACCCGTTGCGGGCAAGCTATATCCGTTCACGCTTGCAGGTGGATTATCCCTGGTGCAAGGAGTAAATTTATGAGCGTAATCGTCGTGGATTACAATGCCGGAAACCTGACTTCGGTGATGAATGCCCTCTCCCGCATTGGAGTAGATGCGAAGTCCAGTCGGGATGCCGATGAGATTGCGAAGGCGACGCGTTTGGTGTTCCCGGGCGTGGGAGCCGCCGCGTCTGCCATGGAAACTCTGACCCGCACGGGTATCGGGGATGCCATCAAGACTGTGGTAAAAGCCGGGAACCCGGTGCTGGGAATCTGTATTGGCTGCCAGATTATTCTGGAAGAAAGCGAAGAAGACGGCGGCGTGAAGACCCTCGGTCTTATTCCGGGACGAGCGGTGCGGTTCAAGGATGAACCGGGCCTGAAGATCCCTCACATGGGTTGGAACCAGGTGAACTTTACCCAGGAACACCCGATTATGGCAGGCATTCGGAGCGGTTCGGACTTTTACTATGTGCATTCGTACCATCCGGTGGTGCCTGCGGAGAACGCCTTTGCCGAAACCACCTACGGCACCCAGACATTCCAGGGGCTTATCGGCAAAGGCAACCTGGTGGCCTCCCAGTTCCATCTGGAAAAGAGCGGCGACGTGGGCCTGAAAGTCCTGGAAAATTTCTGCAACTGGAACCCTTGAGGTGAGTATGGAAAAAGTTTATCGCTCCGGAATTGGTTTTGATGTTCATAAGCTGGTAGAGGGCCGCAAGTGCATTATCGGCGGGGTGGACATTCCCTACGAGAAAGGCCTCTTGGGCCACAGTGATGCCGACGTGCTGTTGCATGCCATCAGTGACGCTCTTTTGGGTGCTGCCGGTCTCGGCGACATCGGGACGTACTTCCCCGATACGGACCCGGCCTTCAAGGGAGCCGACAGTCTGGAACTGCTCCGCAAGGTGGGGGAAGAAGTCCGCAAGGCCGGTTTTGAAATCGTGAACATCGACAGCATTGTGATGTGCGAACGGCCCAAGGTGAACCCTCACAAGGACCAGATGAAGGCGAACATCGCCCGAGTGCTTGGTCTGGACGTGAAACAGATTGGAATCAAGGGAACTACCACCGAAAAGCTGGGATTTACGGGTCGTGGCGAAGGTATTGCCAGCCAGGCAATAGCCATGGTTTACAGTTTGGTGTGATTTGGCTCAAATTTGCGGGTCTGTGCAGGATTGCGCTTGCTTAAAACAAAATATATATTTCGGTATATGAAACGACTGTCTTGTGTTGTTGGTTTTGCTTTTGCCTTGGGGGCTGTTGCTCCCTTGGTTGCCGACGACAACATACCGGATGTTATACCGATTATCATTGTTTCTGCTTCAAGTTCCAGTTTGGAAAATGAAAATAGCTCCAGCTCGGCAACAGCTGTTTTAGGCAGCTCAGCGTCAGTATCACCGGCTAGTTCTGCCGCGGTAGCGCCTGCCAGTTCCGCTTCGGCGGAAAGCAGTTCCAGCGTAAAGCAGAGCAGTTCCAGTCGCAGCCTGGACGATTCGCCCCTGCTGCCGGTAATTTCTCACGATACGCTTAGAAGTTCTTTGCCGGAGAATGGGGATGCTTCGATGGCACTTCCCCGTAGTGTTTCTGCCCCTGTCGCTCAGGGAGCGGGTCGCTGGTTCGATTTGCAGGGGCGTTTGCTGAAAGGCAAACCTACGGTTAAGGGAACCTATTACCATAATGGCAAGGCCGTTGTAATCAAGTAGAAAAACAAGCTGAAAAGCGCGCTCGAGGTCAAATATCATTTGCGCGTTCTTTTGTCGAGAGGCTTTATAATGACTTTGTTCAAAAAATCCATTTTCTTTGTGGCCCTACTGGGTGCTGTTCTTTGCTGGTCGGCTGACGACCCTAAGCCCTATGTAGAAGGTGATGCGTTGCCCAACGCTCTCAAGTTTTATCCGCCCCCGCCAGACACTAATTCTGCGGCATTTGCCTACGACATGGCGCAGTACAAGTGGGGAAAGTCAGTCCGGGTGACTGATACGGCTCGGGCAAATTTGGCCATCGCCCAGGCCGTGACGGACGATGCCGAGATGGCGAAAATGTTCAGCGAACCCTTTGGCATGGAAATTTCGGAAAAGAACACGCCCGCTATTATGAACGTGCTTAAGCGCGGGATATTCACCATGCGTCTTGCATCCCGCGTTGCAAAGAAGCACTACATGAGGGTGCGTCCTTACGCCCGCCTCAAGGAGCCGACCCTGATTCCGAGTGCCGAAGAAAGCCACCTGACTAACGGTTCGTACCTTTCGGGCCATACCGTTCGTGGCTGGGGTATGGCGCTCCTGCTTGCCGAAATCAATCCGGCGGCCCAGGACGCACTGCTAAAGTACGGCTACGAATGGGGCCAGAGCCGTGTGATTGCGGGTTACCACTGGCAAAGTGATATCGAGGCCTCCAAGGCCGTGGTTACGGCAGTTTTTGCCCGCTTACATGCCGAAGAGGCGTTCCTTGCCGACATGAAAAAGGCCAGGGACGAATTCAAGAGGCTTTCGGCCAAGCAAAAGAAAAAGACGAAATGATTTGCCTTTTACAGAAATTGGATAGACTGCTTGCGTATAAGCGTTCTCTAACCCAAAAATAAGGTTGTTCCCCTTTGACGATTCAAGGGGGATTTCTATTTTTGTGTATAGATTTAGAAACAAATGATTCTACGATGCAAATCCGGACTAGCTGAAAGGCAGCGACGATGACCCCGGTAAGCGGCGCCAATGAATAGGAAAAACCTATGACCTTAATGATTCTCAAGATGCTCGGATGCCTCGCGCTCCTCATGTTCGGTATGAAGACCATGAGTGAAGGCCTCCAGAAACTTACCGGTGGACACCTTCGTGCGTTTCTTGGTACTATGACCAAGCACCGGGCCGGCGGATTACTTACGGGAACCTTTATTACCGCCGCCGTGCAGTCTTCTACTGCCACTACCGTCATGACCGTCAGTTTCGTCAATGCTGGTCTGCTTACCCTTAAGCAGGCCATTCCTGTTATTATGGGGGCGAACATCGGTACCACGGCCACGGCCTGGATCATGTCCATCTTCGGATTCCAGTTCAACATGAGTAATTTCGTGTGGCCCTTCTTTGCCCTGGGAATTATCCTCTCCTATGTGCGGAAAAGCAACGTCAAGAGTTTCGGCGAATTTGTTTTCGGATTTTCTTTCATGTTCCTGGGGCTTACCACCCTACGCGAAAATGCGGTGGCCATGGACTTGTCCCACAACCAGGCGGTCATTGACTTTTTTGCAGCCAGCGGCAACTGGGGCATTCTGTCCACCTTGTTGTTCCTGCTTTTGGGAAGTGTCCTTACCATGTGCGTGCAGTCTTCTGCCGCCATCATGGCCATTACCCTCCTTCTTTGCAGTAGCGGGGTGCTCCCGATTTACCAGGGCATTGCCCTTGTGATGGGTGAAAATATCGGAACCACGGTGACATCGAACCTGGCGGCCCTTTCGGCCAGCACTCAGGCTCGGCGTGCTGCCCTGGCCCACATGCTTTTCAACGTGTTCGGCGTGGTGTGGGTACTGATTGTTTTCCACCCCTTCGTGAACATGGTTTGCCATATCGTCGGCTTTGACCCGAATTTTGTCCCCCAGACCCAAGAAGAAATTGCCGAGGCCAGCGTGCGGGTGACTTACGCCCTGTCCGGATTCCATACGGCATTCAACCTCTGCAACGTGGCGATCCTCATCTGGTTTATTAAGCCCATGGAAAACATCATCTGCAAGATTATCCGCGAAAAAGAAGATGGCGAAGATTTCAGCATCAAGTTTATCAGTGCTGGCCTCATGAGTACCGCCGAACTTTCCCTGTTCGAAGCCCGTAAAGAAATCAACCTGTTTGCCGAACGCACCCTGAAGATGTTCCGCTTTGTGCCGGACCTGCTCAAGATGAAGGACGAGGGCGAGTTCACGAAGCTGTTCGCCCGAATCGAGAAGTACGAGAACATCAGCGACAAGATGGAAATCGAGATTGCAGGCTACCTGAACAAGGTGAGTGAAGGTCGCCTGAGCCCCGAAAGTAAGCGGGTGCTGCAGTCCATGCTCAAGGAAATTTCTGAAATCGAGAGCATTGGGGACTCCGTCTACAACATGTCCAGGGCTATACGGCACAAGTTCCAGAGTGCCGACGACTTTACCGAAGAGCAGTACAGCCGTATCGAAGGCATGATGAAACTTTGCGACAAGTCCATGGCCCAGATGGTGGATATCATCGAAGACGCCCCCCAGGCCGATGTGAAGTCCTCCTTGATGATGGAATACGAAATCAACGATTATCGCAAGATGCTCAAGCAGTTGAACATAGACGACATCAATGCTCAGCGCTACAGCTACCAGATGGGCGTGCACTACATGGACGTGATCAACGACTGCGAAAAGCTGGGCGACTACGTGATCAACGTGGTGGAAGCTCATGTGAACCACAAGCTTTCGGGCTAGGCCGTCTTGGTTGACATTTTATAACTGTTTTTTTTTCTTGTCATGCCCGTCCCGCATCAAGTGCGGGATAAACTCCAGCGGTCAACGTCTCGTTAAATTTGTATAATAGGCATATCATGCTTTTTGATGAAATTATAGACGACACCTACGAGGTGTCGGAATACCCCGCCCTTGCAGGCCTTACGCAGGAGTGGCTTGAAACAAGGCCCTTTGCGGGCCTGCGCGTGCTGGCGGCGACACCCGTGTTCCGGAATACGCTGGTGCAGTACCGTGCGCTTTTGGCCGGCGGGGCAGATCTTTCGGTAGGTATTTCGAACGATTCCGACGCGGGTGCCGAAATGCCTTGTGACTCTGGCATTGTAGCTCTACTGCGGGAATCGAACATTCCGGTGCTTGGCTTGCAAGACGCCTTGAAGGCGGAGTCCCGCGGCGAAGGTTTCGACTTGATTCTGGATTGCGCGGGCCAGTTTTCGGCATGCCATCCGAAATATGGTTTTGTGGAACTTACCCGCAGCGGTGTGCAGTTTTACGAGAACAGCGAAAAGCCGGTATACGTGGCGGACAGCGGTATCGTCAAGCGTATCGAGACAAGTCTCGGGACCGGGGAAGGTTATGTGCGGGCACTTTTGCAGCTGGGCTACGGCAATGTTGGTCGAAATGGCGCAGATGCGGGTGGTGACGGTGCCGCCTTTGCCGGAAAAATTTTTGTGGTGTTCGGGAGCGGCAAGGTGGGGCAGGGAATCGTTCTGCAACTCTTGCGGGAAGGCGCTCACGTGCAGGTGGTAACGGATAAGGCTCGCGGCGTTAGTCCTTTTTTGGATGCAAACGACGTGCCTGTTGCGGATTGCAACGACCTGAAATCGGTTGTAGCTCTTGTGAGTGCTGCCGATTTTGTGGTGACGGCTACCGGCGTGAAGGGTGCTCTTGACCGGCCGGAGCTGACGGCGGCTCTGCTCTCTTCGAAAGCGGTGCTTGCCAACATGGGTGTCGAGGACGAATATGGCTCTAGTGTTCCTGCCGGTCGTGTGCTTGCCGAAAAGAAACCCCTGAACTTCATTCTAGAAGAACCGACCCACCTGAAATATATCGACGCGTCCCTCGCTTTGCACGGGGCACTGGGGGAACTTCTGGTGCGTGAAGCTGCGGATGCTTCGGACAAAAAAAATGCGGGCCCCATGGACCCGCCAAGCGAACTAGAACAGCGCATTCTCTCGATGACCATGCAGGACGGCCTTATCGGTCCTGAAATCGCCGAGATGCTGAGCCTTTAATTCGGCTAGTTCTTCTTTCCTTCGAGTTTTTCGAAGAACTTCTTGGTTTCCCGGGCGACGACCCCGCTCAGGAGGATAAGGGCCACCAGGTTCGGGAAGGCCATGAGTCCGTTGAAAATGTCGGCACTGGTCCATACGGCGCTTACCGTGAGGTAAGGCCCGATGAACACGGCCGCTACATAGAACCAGCGGAAAGTGAGAATGGCTCCTTTCTTACCACGGCCCACAAGGTATTCTAGGCAACGTTCAGAATAATAGGCCCAGCCGAGAATAGTGGTGAAGGCGAAGAATACCAGGGCGGCAGTGAGAATGTAGGGAGCAACGCTTGAACCGGCCGGCAGGTTCGAAAGCCCGCGGACAAAAGCTTCCATGGTAATGTTCACGCCCTGGAGCCCGAGTTCAGGAGTCCAAGCTCCGGTCACCACGATGGCAAGGCCTGTCATGGAGCAGATGACGATGGTATCAATGAAGGTCCCCGTCATGCAGACCAGTCCCTGACGGACAGGCTCCTTGGTCTTTGCTGCGGCAGCGGCGATGGGAGCAGAACCCAGACCCGCCTCGTTGCTGAAGATGCCGCGGGCGATACCCTTTTGCATGGCGATAAAGATGGTACCCACCACGCCGCCGGTAACGGCGCTAGGGTTGAATGCAGCCTGGATAATCATTTCGATAGCGCTAGAAATTTTAGAGAAATTGAAACCGAGAATTAGTAGGCAGAAAAGAATGTAGAAGATGGCCATGAGGGGCACAATATAAAGAGAGACTTTCGCGATACGCTTGAGCCCGCCGATGATGACCATGGCCGTAAAGCCTGCGCACAGGAGGCCTGCAATGGCGGTGGATACGGAGACGGAATTACCGCCGATGTTCACGAATTCTCGGGAGGGGAATACTGTTGCTACTGCCGAGGTGATGCCGTTCACCTGGGTGATGGTGCCGATGCCCAAAAGTCCGGCAAGCACGCCGAAGATGGCAAACAGCACGGCTAGCCACTTGAAGTTAAAACCGAAACGTTCCTTGATGCCGGTTTCAATGTAGTAGAAGGGGCCTCCTAGAACTTTTCCGTCGCTAGCCACCTTGCGGTACTTGACGGCCAAAAGACCTTCGGCATACTTGGTGGCCATGCCAAAGAATGCGGCCACTTCCATCCAGAAAAGGGCTCCCGGACCGCCGGTGCCGATGGCGGTAGCCACTCCTACGATGTTTCCGGTACCTACTGTTGCCGCAAGAGCCGTGCAGAGGGCGGCAAAGCTTGAAACTTCTCCCTGGCCTTCTTTTTCGCTGTTGAGCATGTAGCGCAGGGCATTGCCCAGGTTTGTGACCTGGAGTACACCCAGGCGGCAGGTGAGCAAGATACCTACAAACAGGATGACGACGATAAGGGGAATACCCCACACGTAGCCGTCGATGGTATCTAAGATGGAATTGAGTGTTTCCATGAATAACCCCTTTTATCGGGTGTGTTTTTTCTAATTGGTGGCACAAAAGTAGAAAAAAACGTGTTGATTATAATCTACATTGTATTTCATGGACACATCGTTATTGGATAAGGCCATTGTTTTCGCTGTCAATGCCCACAAGGGCGGCGAGCGACGGGGCAAGGGGTTCCCCTACATAGTGCACCCTATGGAGGTGGTGGCCATCGCTGCCACCATGACCGGCGACCAGGAATTGCTTGCGGCGGCGGCGCTTCACGACACGGTAGAAGATACGGACGTGACCATGGAAGACATCCGTCGTGAATTCGGCGAGCGGGTGGCGTCCCTGGTGACGGCGGAAACGGAAATTCCCATAGAGAACGTGACCGAAGAAGAATCCTGGCATATCCGCAAGCAGGCGGCCATAGACCGTATTTCGGCAGCCAGTCACGAGGCCAAGATGGTGGCCCTTTCGGACAAGCTGAGCAACGCCCGCGCCATTTACCGCGACTACCTGCAGATGGGCGACAAGGTCTGGGACCTGTTCCGCGTAAAGGACGTGGCGGACCACGAATGGCATTATCGGGGCCTTGCCCGTGCGCTCTCAAGCCTGAAGGGAACTTTCGCCTACAACGAGTTCGAAGAACTGATTTCTAAATTGTTTGACAAGTCCGGCTCTAGATAAGGAGACACTTGCTTTATGTCTGATAAACCCGTAGGAAGTTATGGTTTGGATGCCCACGGCAACACCATTCTGGAGGAGTTCCGGGAGAACCGTCCGGTGTTTGCGAAGATGCTCTCCATTGTCCGGGACACGCTCCGCAAGAGTATCCAGGACAACCACATCTATATCAATGCGGTAGAGGCGCGAATCAAGGAAGAAAGCAGTCTTGCGGGCAAGCTGGACCGCAAGGGTGAAAAGTACAAGAGCCTGGACGACATCACGGATATTCTGGGCGTGCGTGTCATTACCTTCTATAGCGACGAGGTGGACAAGATTGCGGCCCTTGCCGAGCAGCTCTTTGAAGTGGACTGGGTGAACAGTATCGACAAGCGCAAGATGCACGAGCTTCACAGCTTCGGCTACAATTCCCTGCATTACATTTGCAGGCTGCCCGAAAAGATTTACAAGGATCCGGAATGCCCCCAACTGAACCAGTTCCGCTTCGAACTCCAGATGCGAAGCGCCCTGCAGCATGTGTGGGCCACTCTGGACCACGACACGGGTTACAAGACTGGCGTAGAGGTGCCCAGGGAATACCTGCGGAACCTGAACCGTCTGGCGGGAATGCTGGAGCTTGTAGATGAACAGTTCTGCCAGATTCGTACGGGTATCAACAACTACCGCCGTCGCGTGCAGGCCCTGGTGCATTCCGGCAATTTCGAAGAGGTTTCGCTGGACGGCGACTCCTTCAGCAATTACCTGCAGCTGAGGCCTTTCGATGCGCTGAACAAGCGCATAGCCTCCATCAACCAGGCGGAAATCCACGAGTCTTCGCTGCTACATTACCTGAAGGTTTTCAAGGCTCTGGGCTTTGAATCTTTGGGCGATATCCAGAAGCTCATTCGAGATTACGGAGAGGACGCCTACCAGCTGGCGGTTTCGCAGCTTGGCAATACGGATATCGACATCATCAGTTCGACGGTAGCGCCCCAGAACCTGGTGGTGGTTTACATCTTGAAACAGGGCGGCGGTGAAATCGGCCTCAAGAAGTTCTTTGAACTTTTGTATGGGGCGCAGCCCAAGAACGAGGCCCACGCCCACCGCCTGATGCAACGCGCCAAGCAGCTGCCGTTTATGCAAGAACTTTAAATCATCCCTTCGACTTTAGAGCAAAGAGCTTCTGCTTCTTCGGCGGTGGGGGCTTCGGCGATGACGCGGATGACAGGCTCGGTGTTGCTGGCACGCACGTGCACCCAGGATTTTCCCTTGCCGAGCCACAGTCCGTCGCGCTCGTCGCTTTTCCAGTCGGCGAAGGCCTGCTTGACCTTGGGCAGAATATCGGCCACCTTCTTGTCGCCCAGCTCGAATTTTTTCTTGGGCATCACGTAGGCCGGGTTTTCGGCAACGAACTTTTCGGGACCGCCCTGGTGGTGGGCCATCCAGCTGAGCACGAGAGCCGCCGCTACCAGGGAGTCGCGACCGTAGTGGAGGGCGGGGAGGATTACGCCGCCGTTTCCTTCGCCACCGATAATGCAGCCCTTCTCGATCATCTGCAGGCTCACGTTGATTTCGCCTACCTTGGCCCGGCTGCATTCACAGCCGTACTTTTCGGCAACGTCTTCGTTCATGCGGCTGGTGGAAAGGTTCACGCAGGTGGCTCCCTTCTTTTGGCTTAAAACCTCTTCGGTTGCGATAGCCAGGGTGTATTCCTCACCGATACTTTGTCCTAAACCATCTACCAGGGCGCAACGGTCGGCATCGGGATCAACGGCAAAGCCCAAGGCGCAGCCGTTCTTTTTGACGGCGTCACGAAGGTCGCCCAGGTTTTCGGGAATGGGTTCGGCCCCACGGGGGAAGGTTCCGTCGGGTTCACAGTGAACACGAACAACTTCGCAGCCCAGCTCTTCTAGCAGGCGAGGCACGATGTAGCTGCCTGCGCCGTTTACGGCATCCACCGCCACCTTGAACTTGCACTTGCGGATAGCCTCCACATCCACGAAGGGGATGGAAAGCGTCCCCTGAATATGGATACCGTCGGCATCGGGGGCGACTTCGTAGCTGCCCATGGTACGGTAGTCCGGATAATCGAACCGGTCCTGGTCTGCCAGTTCGAACAGTTTTTTGACATCGTCCGGGCCGAGGAATAACCCTTTGTTGTTCAAGAACTTAAGGGCGTTCCACTCCAGGGGGTTGTGGCTTGCGGTAATGATGATGCCGGCGTCTGCCTTGAAGTGAGTGGTCAGGATTTCCACAGAAGGAGTGGTGGAAAGACCCACATCTACCACGTCTACGCCCGAAAGCCTGCAGATGCCCGACACGAACTGCTGAATAGCCTCTCCGGTGGGGCGGCTGTCGCGGCCGATGACCACCCGCTTGGCCTTGGTAATCTGGAGAAAGGCCTTCACATGGGAAGACAGGACCTGGGGGGTAAGAGTGTCACCCACGATACCGCGGATGCCCGAAATGGAACGCATGAGCTTGGACATAGAAACTCCTGGAAAAAAAGAAAAAGCCCCGCGGTGGGCGAGGCTTCGGAAAGAAACTTGTTAGAAGACAGGGGCGCTTGCGGCTTTTTCTTTGGCCTTGGCCTTTTTGCTCTGTTCCTTGGCCAGGCCTCTGTGTTCCACCACGCCCATCACGAAATAGCGGTTGTTGTTCTTGACCACGGAGGTGAAGGCGTTGAGGGCCTTGACGGAGAACCACTCCTGGTAGATGTTCCTGCCGTTCTTGATGTTGGTCTCGTCAACGGTGGCGGGCTCTACCGGCTTGCCGTACTTGAGAGTGAACTGCTCGGACATGTAGGTGGCGGCCTCGATGGCCTTGTTCTTGCGGGATTCTTCTACGCGGCCGGTACGGATTTCGAAGGCGTAGAACTTGTCGTTCTGGTTGAAGATGAAGTCCACCTGCACCGGCAGTTCGCCGAACTTGAACACGGGGATGACCACCCGTTCGCCTTCGCCGCTCTGGCCATAGGGTTCGTAACCCATCTTCATGACCTCTTCGATGACGGTCTGGCGGTCGGAGCCAAAGGGAATGCCTGCAAAATCTTCACTACGCTGGGCGAAAGCGCTCATGGAAAATGAGAACACAAAAAGCGTAATGATAAGCAACAATTTCGGCATCATAACTCCTAGAAGCATTGTAAAATATAGTAAACTCTTTTAAAAGGGGAGCAGAAAAGGGGGATTTTTTCGCCTTTTATCTATATTTTGGGCATGTCTAGCACTTTTGGTAAGATTTTTTCTGTTTCGACCTGGGGTGAATCCCATGGTCCTGCCGTCGGGGCCGTATTGGACGGCTGCCCTGCCGGAATTCCCCTTTCCGAGGCCGATATCCAGGTTTTTCTGGACCGTAGGCGTCCGGGACAGGGCAAGATGACCACGGCTAGGGCCGAAAAGGACCAGGTGAAAATCCTGAGCGGCGTGTTCGATGGCAAGACCACCGGCACTCCTATCTCCTTTGTGGTCTTTAACGAGGACCAGCGGAGCGGTGACTACTCCGACATCGAGAAATGGTTCAGGCCTGGCCATGCGGACCTGTGCTACGACATCAAGTATGGCTTTAGGGATTACCGTGGCGGCGGACGCAGTTCTGCCCGCGAGACCATCGGTCGCGTGGCTGCCGGAGCGGTGGCCCGGAAGTTCCTTGCCCAGGTAGCAGGTGTAGAGTTTGTGGCCTGGGTGGATAGTGTGGGTGCTGTGGATTGCCCCGCCCTGGATTTGGAAACTCTGTCGGCTGATGCGGTAGAGGCTTCTCCTGTGCGTTGCCCCGATGCGGCTGCCAGCGCCAAGATGGAGCAGGAAATTTTGGACGCCAAGAAGAACGGCGACAGCGTAGGCGGAACTGTTGGACTTGTGGTGCGGAACGTGCCTGCAGGTCTCGGGGAGCCCGTGTTTGATCGTCTGGACGCTTTGCTTGCACAAGCCATGCTTTCGATTCCGGCCTGCAAGGGTTTTGAAATCGGGAGTGGTTTCAAGGCGGCCCGCATGCATGGCAGCGAACACAACGACGAGATATTCTTTGACGGAAACCGCTACAGGACCCGGACCAACAACGCGGGCGGCTCTCTGGGCGGAATCAGCAACGGCGAGAACATCGTATGCCGCATGGCCTTCAAGCCCACGGCCACGATTTCGCAAGAACAGAAGACGGCAGGCCGGGGTGGCGAAAACGGCAGCCTCGCTGCCAAGGGTCGGCACGACCCTTGCGTGGCCGTGCGCGCGCCTGTCATCGTGGAGAGCATGGCGGCCCTGGTGCTTGCGGACTTGTTCCTGCTGCAGAAGAGGAATAGAGCCTGAGGATAATTAGGAATTCGGATTTCGGAATTCGGAGCTGATTCTTAATTCACAAAATTTCGTGCTGCTTATGCTGCTCACGTTAATCTACAGAGCTCTCTACAAGCTTCATCACTGGATTTTTCTCCGGCCGGGGAAGCCATTGGCCCATGCCAAGCTGATTGTGGTAGGGAGCTTTTTGGCGGGCGGTGCAGGCAAGACTCCTTTTGTAGTGTGGCTTGCGGAGCATCTCAAGAATCATTCTGTTAATTTGTCTAAAGCGACGGAAGGCGCGAAGGTGGCGGTGCTTTGCCATGCGAAAGCCTGCGACGAGTTTGAACTTTTGAAAAAGAAACTCCCTTGGGCGACGGTGGTGGCGACACCTAACCGTTACAAGACGGCCCGTGAGCTGGACCTAGACTTTGACTACATCATTTGCGACGACGGCTTTGAGGATAGCCGCCTGCGCCCTGCGTGGACGGTGCGGCTGGACTGGAGTGAACCGCCCCGTAGGTTGGCCGACTTGTGGCCCGCAGGGCCGAACCGTAGCCTTGTGCAGGACCATGCGCCTGCGGACACAGTCTTGAAGTGCTACGGAGAAAAGCCGGACGTGAAATTCTCCATTTCAGAAATCGTGAATGGTGCGGGTGAACGGCTAGAAACGAATGGTGGCGGCGAACGACTGAACATAAACGGCGGCGCGGGCAACGGAGAAGCTGCCGCAGGTTCGGGGATGTGGGCCCTGTGCGGCATCGGGAATCCGGAACGGTTCTTTAGGGATGTTGAATGCTTTGGTGTGAAAGTGGCGCGGAAGGTCGTGCGTCCGGACCATGACCGCCATTTTGAAGGCGCCGTTCGGAACGCGCTAAAGACGGCCCGCTGCGTGCTCATGACGGAAAAGGACTTTGTGCGGCTGGGCGAAGACTTGCAGAAGAGCCCGCAGGTGTACCGCTGCGTGCAGAAGGTGGAAGCGGATTTACTACTTTTATCGTCAGAAGAGGTGAAAATATGAACTTGACAAAGCGCATTTCTGAATTGATGGCATCCCTGGAGACGGGAATTCCGGAGAGGGAATTCCAGGTTCAGCTGGGATTTTTGGCTTCTTTGCTGGGTGAACCCTTTTACCTGTATGGCCGCTCCGGTTCGGGAAAGGGCCTGATTCTGGAACGGCTTGTGGCGGCTTTCAAGAACGCGAAAGCTCTGAAGATCGGGTCCCGCGAGCAGGATATGCCTGATAATTTGGGAAGTTACGATTTTATCCAGTTCCTCGCCTACGACCCCAGGGACGAAAAGACCAAGGACAATGCCAAAATCGCCATGGAAGACCATGGCAAGGCTTCGGTCATTTTTTCTAGCGAGATGCGTCCCGAAGATGCCCTATGCCGTGGCGAGATTATTGACGCCATAACTCTTTCGATTGTGCTGCCCGAAAATATTTCGGCCAGTTCCCTTTGCGAACTTTTGAAAACCCAGGGCGACGTGACCAGTACACGTGTGTCTCCCGGCCTAAGCGTCACCGCCGAAGAAAAGGCCCAGTGGAATGAAGAAATCAAGAAGGTGGTTTTGTCCGATGATGCCCTGAAGGTCATTGCGGGTGTCGTGGAAATCTGCGACGAAAACCACATCTACATTTCTGTGCGGAAATGGATTGCTCTTGCAAACATCATGAAGGCCATGGCCTTCTTTAACGGGCGCACGGAAACCCGCCTGGAAGATACCTTCTTCTTGGGACACCCCATTTGGTCCAGGTCCGTGTCCAACAAGATTATTACGGGAAAGTATCGGCAGATTGTGCTGAAACAGCTCCTCAAGGATGTGCCCGAAATTCTGGAAAAGCCCTACGATGCAGAGAATCTGATGAGCCGTATCCAGAAGTTGTTGAGAAGCAGCAACAACCAGTACGAAACCAAGATGTTCAATGATGAACCTTGCGTGTTCTACCGCATTACCATTGCCGGTGAAACAGTGCCCTTGTACGCGCCCCTCCGCTATATCGAGACAGAAGGGGACTTTTTCCCGTACAACGAACTGAAGCATGTGGAAAAGCGGGTGCGCTGCAATTACCACGGCACCTCCAACTGCACCATCTCGGTGGCGTCTTCGGTGAAATCAACGGGAATCCGCACCATGGTGGCGAGGAACAATACCATTTCGCCTAACGAAAAGTACGAAGATTACGGCGTGCTGCCCACCCACATTCTCAAGGAAAACGACCCAGAGATTGCGGAAAGGAAAAAGACGGAATTGGCCGAAATCCGTCAGGAAATCCAGACGGTGGCGGAGAAAGAGACCAAGACTTTGCAGGCCCTCAAGACGGTCTTTGCAAATATCAAGAGCTCCAAGGAAGACCTGTTCTGCAACAAGGAATTCTTTACGGAATTGCAGGACCAGGTTACCGCCCTGTTCGATTCTACCAAGGTGGTTCTCGGAAAAATCAAGGAAGCCCACGACCTGCTGGCAAGCCAGGGCGCTTAGTTATTGCGCCTCTGCTTACAGGTTGTCCACGCTGTCGGGGATTTCGTTCCGCAGCACTAGCAAAATGGCGTTTTGACCCACGACGACATAGCGTTCGTCGTTGATTTCGATTTCGTAGCCGCCGGCGTGGAGGTATAGAGCCTCGTCCCCTTCCTTGACCTGCAGGGGCACGTAGCTTATGGGGTCCTGAGATTCGTTCTTGAACAAATCGTCGGGGTCCTTGGAGGCGGGAATCGGATACCCCGGACCCACCTTGACCACCAGCCCCGTATGCACGGCGTCGCGCTCCTTGACACTGGGAGGCAGGTAGAGCCCGCTGCCGGTCTTGTTGGATGCCTCAAGGGGCTTGATGAGGATTCTGTCCCCGATGATGACGATATTTTCAAGTGAATTCAGCATGCCCCCAAATTAGAAATTATATTGGATAGCGTGGCACTGTTGGTGATAGCGATTATTTGGATTGCCATTTCGGCTTTCCTTGTCTTGTACTTGGGGCATACCCCAAAGGGCAGGGCGTGGGCGAAGTTGCTTTGGCATCACCGCAAGGTGCGTTGGGCTCTGCTTGCCTTCGCCGTTTTTTGGGCGTCGATTGTGGCGGCCTATGCGCTGTACCCTCACGACGTGGCCGAAAGCGGGCAAGATTCCAGGCTGGTGTTCAGGGATTATTCCAGGACCATGGTCACAAACCTGGGTAGTGAAAAGGCTATCGTCATAGATTCCGTTTGCGATTTGACAAGCCCGACGCCGGAGCTTGCCTACGGCCTGCCCGCCCTGCTGAAAATCTACAGCGAAGAGGTGCAGCGGCCAACGACTCCGAGGCTTGTGCGGCTGGACGATACCCTGTGGATTTCTTTTGACGGTTACAAGCAGTTCAAGAATCGCGGAATCCGTATAGTGAAAAAAGTGCAGCAACGGCTTGGGGCCCGCTACTTGGTGAAGATTGATTCCAGAGGGGAGAATCACCGGCTGGAGCTGGTCTATAAGGGTGCGCCCTGGAGCACGGAACAGCTGTGCGGTCTTCCTGTGATGGAAGCGTCTATCAGAGAAAATGTGGACCCTGCTCTCTTGATGGCGGTAATCCGCCACACGACGAATTTCAAACTGGAATCGGAAGGGCTTTCGCAGGTCTATACTGTGGCGTCAGAACTTGCGGCGGCTCTGTCGCAAGAAAAGACGGTCGAAGATGCCGTGGCCCAGATGTACCCCAGAGAGCGGGGAAGCCTTCACGAGGAATGGCGGAACAACCCGCTGAAGCAGTCCTGGATCGAAGAGGTGCTGAAGGATGTGCCTTACTACAAGGCGAACGGATTAGTAAGGGACTCCGCAGACAGCGGAAGCTCGGTTGAAAGTGTTGGTCAGTGACGGCCGAAGCGGCGGGTCTTGCGGAAGGGCTTGTCGCCGTGAAATTCCCGGAAGGGCTTCTCTTTGCCCTTCGGTTTCTTGCCGAAATCCTTTTTGCTCTTGAAACTCTTGCGTTCTTTTGGCGGCGGCGCGTCGTCGGTCATGAGCCGGAACTTGGCGTCGTTACCCCGGATGGTCATTTCGGAGAGAATGTCCAGCACGCTCTGGTCGGTATTGTCCGGAAGTTCTACGGTGCTGAACTTGTCAAAGAGCTTGATGCGCCCGATGATGGCGCTGCTGATGTCGGCCTCGCCGGCGATGGCGCCTACGATGTCCCGAGGGGACACATGGTCCCTGCGGCCCACCGCCAGGTAGTAACGAAGGTAGCCTTCTTCTACACCGTTGGCGCCTTCCTTGCGTTCCTTGCGGGGCTTTTCTGCCATGTCGTCCCGGTCGCCGTTGTCCCGGACCTTCGGGGTAGAGAGCTGTTCCATCTTGGGGAATAGCGGTTCCCGTTCCTGGGCCATGCACAGTGCTGCGGCGGCGATGTCTTCGACATTTGTTCCCAGTTCCACCGTCATCTTCATGAGGATTTCTCGGAACTTGTCGAGGTTTGCGTTTGTTAGTTTGTCTTGAATCTTTTTCTGGAAATTGGCGACGCGCTTTGCGCTGATCTGTTCGGCACTGGGGAGGGCCATGGCCTCGATGGGCTGGCGGGTGGCCTTTTCGATGGTCTTGAGCAGGCGACGTTCCCTGGGAGTGATGAACAATATGGCGTTTCCGCTACGGCCCGCGCGGCCGGTGCGGCCGATACGGTGCACGTAGGATTCCGTGTCGTAGGGAATGTCGTAGTTCACCACGTGGGTAATGCGGTCCACGTCGATTCCGCGGGCCGCGACGTCTGTGGCCACCACGATGTCCAGCTTTCCCATCTTGAGACGGTTGATGGTCCGCTCCCTGAGAGTCTGGGCCAGGTCGCCGCTCAGAGGGGCTACGTTGAAACCTCGTGCTTCCAGCCGTTCCGAAACTTCGGAGGTGGCCTGCTTGGTCCGCACAAAGATGAGCATGCCGTCGAAATCTTCGCCTTCGATGACCCGGGCAAGGGCTTCCATCTTATCGTGGCTCTTGACCAGCAAAAAGCGCTGGCGGATATTTTCCACCGTGGTGGTCTTCCCTTCGATACGGGCTTCGCTGTATTCGCCCAGGTGTTCGTCGATAATCTCGATGACTTCTTTGGGCATGGTGGCGCTGAAAAGCGCCCGCTGGGCGTTTTTGGGAATCTTGCTCAGGATAGTTTCAACATCTTCCATGAATCCCATGTCCAGCATTTCGTCGGCCTCGTCCAGAACAACCGCCTGGACCTTGTCCAGGACAATCGAACCCCGCTTGAGGTGGTCGATGAGCCGGCCCGGCGTTGCCACGATGACGTTGGCGGCCCGCTTTAAAGCCTTGAACTGCACCGCAATGTCTTGCCCGCCATAGACGGGAACCACGTGGACCTTCGGAAGCTTCATGGCATATTGCTGGATTGCTTCGGCCACCTGGATAGAAAGTTCCCGCGTAGGTGTCAGCACCAGCAGGGAGGTATCCTTGCCGTTGAACTCTATGCGGGAAAGCAGCGGGAGTGCAAACGCTGCGGTCTTGCCGGTGCCGGTCTGTGCCGTACCCAGCAGGTTCTTGCCCTGCAGCAAGGCGGGAATGGCCTTTGCCTGGATGGGGGAGGGTGTTTCGTAACCTGCGGCCTTGACGGCTTCTAGAACTTCGGGAGCAAGGCCCAAATCTTCAAAACCCACTTCTTGTGGAGTTTCGTCAAGGATTGTCTCCTGTTCGTTTTCGAGATTTTCTTGTTCCATAATGACGATCTCCATAAAGGGAGTTTTGAGTGGTGAGTGGTGAGTGGTGAGTGGTGAGTGGTGAGTAGTGAGTTTTTATAATCGCACCTTTGGTGCCAAATTATATTCTGAAGATTGAAGACTCATAACTCATAACTCATAACTCATAACTGATAACTGATAACTGATAACTCCCCAAATATAGCTTTTCATTTTTATTATCATTTGGTAGATGAGCTACGAATGCAAATACTTGCGGAATACCTTTTGTGACAAGCGAAAAAAGGAATGCGACCCCGGTTCGCCCGGTTGCGTGCTGTTCGGCAAGTTCGCGTTTCCGCTGAAAAGTGGTGAAAAGGAATCGCCAAAGAAATGACCGCTAGATAGCCAGCGGCATCCAGGGTTTCACCACGTCTATGGATTTGAGCATTCCCTGTTTTTGACGGCGGATGGCCGCAGCGGCAATCATGGCACCGTTGTCGGTACTGAGGCTGCGGTCCGGAATGCAGAAACGCACTCCGTGCTTTTGGCAATAATCCAGGAGTCTCGTGCGAAGCCAGGCGTTGGCGCTTACACCGCCTCCCATGACCAGGGTTTTCATCTTGGTCTTCTTGAGGGCGTTGATGGTCTTGGTGACAAGGCTATCAACGATGGCGTCTTCCAGGGAGGCGCAGATATCGCCCAGGTTTTTCTGGATGTATTCGGGGTCGTGAGTCTCGGTGTAGCGGAGTACTGCGGTCTTGAGCCCGCTGAAAGAAAACTCGCAGCTGTCGTGGGTGTGGAGCGCCCGCGGGAATTCCACGAATTTGCGGTTGCCGTTTTGTCCCAGCTTGCTGATGGTGGCGCCTGCCGGGTACTTGAGCCCGATGAGCTTTCCACACTTGTCGAAGGCTTCCCCTGCGGCGTCGTCCCGGGTGCGTCCGATGCTGGTGTACTTGAATCCAGGTTCTTCCAGTACCAGTTCCGTATGGCCGCCCGAAACGGTCAGCGTCAAGAAAGGCGGTTCGATGTCGGGGTTCGAAAGCCAGGCGGCGGCCAGGTGTCCTTCCAGGTGGTTCATGCCGTAGGCAGGGATGTTCAAGTCCCGTGCAAGTCCCTTGGCAAAGCTTGCACCCACCAGCAAAGGACCCATGAGCCCTGGGCCTGTGGTGTAGGCGATGGCGTCGATATCGGTGAGCTTGATGCCTGCTTCCTTGACGGCGGCTTCGGCGATGGGTGCAATCTTTTGCAGGTGCGCCCTGGCGGCAATTTCGGGAACGACGCCGCCGTAGAGGGCGTGTTCGTCAATCTGGCTGTAGAGCGGGTTAGAAAGGACCTTCAGGGGTTCGTCTTGCAGCACGGCGCAGGCGGTTTCGTCACAGCTGGATTCGATGCCGAGCCAGAGCATTATTCCTCTTCTCCTAGGGAATCCACAGGCGCTGCGGTGACTTCGGTCTTGATCAGTTTCACCTTGTCGGGCACAAGCTCGTAGCCCTTGATGGACATTTCCCGGTTCACGGAAGAAGGCAGGTTCATCTTGACCGTAGGCGCGAGGCTATCTACGTCTTCGATAGCAAAACGGTTGATTTCTACAAAGAGCTGAAGATTCTGGGACGTGATGGAATCCAGCACGTTCTGGCCGCCGGTAATCTTGATGGATACCGTGTCGGGAGAGAGTTTTGCTTCGTCTTTGTTGTAACGCCCGATAAGATGCACCGGAATTTTCTGGAATGTCTTGCTTTCCAGCTTCTGGATGTCGATGTTCATGATGACGCTGGAATCGCTGGGCGTCACGTAGGCGGGGAATGTTTCCAGGTTCAGGGCTACCTTGAAATTGTCGTTGGCGGTGAGGCTGTCGAACCGCACGGAATCCGTGGGGATTTCGAAGATGCGGGTCAGGGCGTCTCTTGCGCCGGATACGCGAATCTGCTCGGGAGTGATTTTCGGAACGTCCGTCATGATGTAGCCGGGCGCCGGGTCGAAGGTCACGTTGGACTTGACGGGAATGTTCCGCTCGATGCGGGTGTCAAGATCCAGGTCCAGAAACAGGAGCTGGTTCGACGGTTCTACGAACTCCACGTTAGGAAAATTCGGTGCCGAAAAATTTTTGGACCCGATGTGCTTGCGGGTGGCGCCCAGTTCCGCCTCTTGCAGGTCGATGACAATGGAGACCGCGTTGGAATCCTTGTTCATGTAGTTCCAGCGCATGCGGATAAGGTCGAAGGCCGGACCCTTGACGGTAATGGGCAAGGTGTGGGGCGGCTTGGAGGCTACTGCCAGGAGTTCGGGCAACCGGACCAGCTTGACGGGAACCTCCATGGTAATTTGAAAGTCCTTGGTGGACATGACAAAAAACCAGAAGGCGATTCCGAACAGGAAGGCCATTATCTTCAATCCGATATTATTCATAGCAGTACCGTGATAAACACTAGCAAATTTAATTATATTCGGGCGGTGCTAGGACAATTAGGCTACTTAATATCTGAATCTTTTCGGGGGCTGAAACAGCACCGCACCGTGGTGCTGCCGTCCCTGGTGACCATCTTTCTGTGTTCTGTCTTGCTGGCGGGCTCCCTGACCTCCTTCGGGGGCGTGGTGAAGCTTCTTTCGGCGGAGAAGGCCCTCTATACGGTGGAGGCGTTCTTGCCCAAGACGGTGAGTGCCGATTCCATCAAGGCCATCTCGGAAAACCTGCTCCATACCAAGCGGGTGGAATCCGTCGAATACGTGAGCGCCGATTCGGCCCTGGCGGATTTCCGCAGGCATTTTTCGGGAGAGATGCTGGACCTGGTAGAAGGTAACCCCCTTCCGCCGTTTTTCCGGGTGAAACTGAAAGAGGAGGCCCACAACCCGGTGGACCTGATGGAAGCCCGTACGGAACTTTTCCGCAAGGGCTATTTCGAAGAAGTCCAGGCCCCCATCGAATGGGCGGAACGTATTGCCAAGTGGAAATTCAAGATGGTGTTCTGGCCCCTGTGCCTGAGCGTGCTGTTGCTTGCCACCCTTTCTTTGATTATCTGCAATTCGGTGCGGCTGTCCCTTTTCTCCAGGCAACTTTTGGTAGAAAACATGAAATACACCGGCGGGAGCCCCTTCTTTATCGAGTTCCCCTTTGTGCTGGAAGGCTTGATTCTTGGACTTGTGGGTAGCGGCCTTGCGGTAACCCTCTTGGCGGTTCTTGTAAACGCTATCGGAAACGCGATTCCCGTGGTGGCAAACAACAGGAGCGGTCTTGGGCTCATGCTTGCAGGCGTGGTGGCGCTGGTGACGGTCCTTTCGGCCTACTTCAGCTACAGGACGGTGCGCAGGTTCTTGACGGTGAAGAATTTTGAGCAGGAATAAGATGCGGATTCTTTCCATCATCTTGTGTCTTTTGATAGGGCTCTCTTTCGGAGCGCCTAAAAAGACCGATGCCCAAATTAAGGAACAGCGCACGGCCCTCAAGAAATTGGAGACGGACCTGGCCAAGAAACGCAAGGAACTGGCCTTGCTGGAAACCGAAGAAAAAGGCGTGCTCAACACCATCTCCCTTTTGGACCAGAACCTGAACCAGACCCGGACCTACATCCAGGAACTTTCCAAGAGTGAAATCCTGGTGCAGGGGGCGGTGCGGCAACTTTCCCGAGACCTGGATTCTCTGGACCGGCAAATCAGGGAACGCAAGGAAGTCATGCGCAAACGCATCCGGACCCTGTACGAAAAAGGCCGGAGCAGTGAAGCCGAAGTCCTGTACGGCCTGCTGACCCAAAAGGGAAACCCGGAACGGCAGGTTTACTGGGTCCATCATCTGCTTTACCAGGACCAGGAACAGGTGAACACCCTGCTTAGGCTCATGCGGGAACGTGACGAAAAGAAAAAGCAGGAGATCAGTCACCTGCAAGAGCTTTCCCAGCTGCGCCACAAGAAGAATGCCGAAGAAAAGGGCCTGGTGACCCAGATGAGCGGGCAAGAGAAAATGCTCCTTTCGTTGAAGCACGACAAGGCCATGCAGCGTCGCGCCCTGGAAGAATTCGAACGGAACCAGAAGACCATGCTTGCGTTGATCAAGAAGTTGGAAGAAAAGCGCAAGAAGGAGCTGGCTGCCGCCAAGAAAGCCGAAGCGGAACGCAAGGCGAAAAAGGCCAAGGAAAAGAAGAAAAAGGCGAAAGAGAAAGTGGTGGAAAAACCGAAGCCCACGGTGACCACCACTCTCAAGGGCCCCAAGTGCATGCCGCTGGAAGGCGAAGTCATCAGTCGTTACGGCCTGCAGGAACACCCCGTGCTCCACATTGCGACACGTAACCTGGGTATCGAAATACGGGGCAAGCGAGGCAAGATGGTAAAGGCTGCCGCTCCCGGTACGGTGGTGATGGTCTCCGAAATCGACGGCCGTGGTCCGTCGGTAATTATCGAACACGAAGGCGGAACCTACTCCGTTTACGGGCACCTCCGTTCGATTCGCGTCCAGGAGGGCAAAGTGGTGCAGAAATGCGAAGAAATCGGCGAAGTAGGCGATATTGCGTCCTTAAATGGAATTAAATTGTATTTCCAAGTTAGCGAAGGGACCCAGACCGTGGATCCCCTACAGTGGTTAAAGGAAAAATGATAGAGTACAGGCTAAATGGTCCAGCTTCTCAGGAGCGCCAGCGGATTCGGCTCATGTCGGCTCTGCGGGAAAACCGTTTTCCTCAGGCCATCTTGATTGACGGCCCTGCAGGAATCGGCAAGAAGGCCCTGGCTATGGAAATATCCAAGGCCCTGCAGTGCGAGAACAAGGAAATGCGCCCCTGCGGAAAATGTTTCGGCTGCAAGCTGGCTATGGACGCAGGTGTCACCGACGGTTGGGTGGTGCCCATGGAGTCCAAGGAGGCCCACGCCCGGAGTGCCGCCGACGTTTCTGCCGGCAGTACCGCCAAGACGGTGCAGGACTACAAGCTGGCCTACATTTCCGAGATTTTCAAGAACCCTTACCGCATTGACATTTTTAACGCTGCCGCCGAAATTTCGGTGGAGCTGATCCGTTCCATGACAGGCGCGTTCGCCCTGAAGGGGGACCGTGTCCGCGTGATTATCGTGGCCGAGGCAGATCGCATGAACGATTCTGCGGCTAACGCCTTCTTGAAGACGCTGGAAGAAGTTCCGCCAGACACCTACTTTATTTTGACCACCAGTTCCCGCGAAAAACTTTTGCAGACCATCCGCTCCCGCTGCCTGGCGTTGCACTTGTTGCCTCTCAGCGACAAGGAGGTCCGCGAAGAAAGCCTCCGTATGTTGGGTGAAGACGCCGACGAAGATAGCGTCACCGACGACGTGGTGGGGCTTGCGGTAGGCTCTCCGGGCAAGGCTTTGTACTATGTGGAACACGGGGCCCGCTGGTGCGCCATGGCGGTGGACTTTTTGCTGATGAGCCTTCGTGGGGATTACGGCGATTTGTTTGCCGCCCTGAAAGAAGCGGATTTTGAAGATCCCCTGGAGGCGAACCGTTTTCTGGACGTGCTGGGCTACTTGATTTCGGACCTGTTGCGTGCCAAGTCCGGAGCACCCTTGCGGATACCGGACACCACCGGTCGCGTCCATCTGGAAAATTTCCCGAGGGTGAACGTAGATGCCCTGGAAATGGCATTGAAAGACGTGCAGGAAACCATGTCACGTATTGCGACCCGCAGGTCCACGGAAACCATGTGCCTGCAGGCCCTGGCCATCAAGCTCTTTGAAGGATATAAATGACCGAAGACCTGGTGGCATCGACCCTTTCTATGGAACTGGGAATCCCCCATCTGGTGGCGAGATTCCTGGTGTCCCGCGGGTACAAGTCCGTGGGCGAGGTGCAGAAACTCATGGCCGGAAGCGCAGACGACGTGCTTTCGCCTTGGCTGATGCTTGGAATGGATCGGGCCATCCAGTGGATTATGGATGTGCGGGACCGTAAGGAAAAAGTCTTTATCTTCGGCGACTACGACCTGGACGGCATGACCTCGGTAACCCTGTTGACCAGGGGTCTGCAAGAGGCGGGCATCGAATCCGAGTGGAGGCTCCCCAGCCGTTTTGGCGACGGATACGGCCTGTCTATGTCGGCGGTAGATGAAATGTTCAAGTCCGGCGCACGGAACGTGATTACGGTAGATACGGGCATTACCGCCAACGGTGAAATTGCCTACGCCAAGGAATTGGGCATGGCGGTGATGGTGATAGACCACCACCAGCCTTCTGGAGATGGCCTGCCTCCTTGTGACGTGCTCTTGGACCCTCACCAGGTAGGGGATACTTACCCGAATCCTGAACTTTGCGGCGTGGGCGTTTCTTACAAGTTTATTTGCGCCCTGTTCGAAAAGCTGGGCAAGCCCGTTCCCGAAAAATACCTGGACCTGGTGGCCCTCGGCACACTTGCAGACCTGGTGGGTATGACACCCGAAAACAGGGCCTTTACCAAGGCGGGCCTCAGACGGTTGCAGAACAGCGAATGGCCCGGACTCCAGGCGCTGTACAATTCTCTCCAGAAGCCGGGAAGCCTTGTGGGCGGCATCGACGTGATGTACAAGTTTGCGCCCCTGCTGAACGCCCCCGGCCGTATGGAAAGGCCCGACCCGGCGCTAAAACTGTTGCTGTGCGAAAACAAGGCTGACGCCCCGACGCTCCTTTCGGAGCTGAAGGACTGGAACGCACGCCGCAAGCAGAAAGAAGCGGAAATTACCGACATGGCCATGGAGCAGGTCCAGAACATCTACGGCGAAAACATTCCGCCGGTGCTGTTGGTGGCCGGCGAGAACTGGCATGTGGGCGTCATTGGGATCGTGTCCGCAAAACTCGCGCAGGAATTCAACCGCCCCACGGCGGTGCTTTCGGTAATGGAAGGAATGGCTCATGCCAGTGCCCGTGCCGTTCCCGGATTCAACTGGCACAAGGCCCTCTTTGAATCTCGGGACTTGTTCGACCGTTGGGGAGGCCACGCCAACGCCGCCGGATTCTCGCTCCCTGCAGGCAAGATTCAGGAACTGCAGGGCCGCATTCTCGTATCGGCGAAGGAACAGGGCTACACCGGCGAAGTCCCTCGTGAGACGGGCGGACAGAATTACGACATCCAGGTGGCCTTGGGCGAGCTCCTTGTAGATCCGACCAACAAGAACGGCGCAACGGTGCTGGACTATTTCGACAAGATGGAACCTTTCAGCGGGAACTTCCCGTATCCTGTGTTCCGGGCTGAAAACGTGAAGGTCCATCGGCTGCGGGAACTTCGTGGCGGCCACCTGCAGATGGAAGTCTCCCAGGCGGGGAGTCCGGCGTTTTCGGCTATTGCCTTCGGGCTCCGCAAGTGCAAGGCCCTCATCGGCAAGAGCCATCGGGTGACCATCGTGTTCGAGCCCACCTGGAACTATTACAACGGCAGGCGTTCCTTGCAGCTCTGCATCAAGTCCATCGAGTAGGCGGTTATGATTAAACGGAACTTTCCCCTGATCGTGCTGTTCCTGGTGTTCTTGGGCCTGCTGGACTTTATCTGGCAGGTGACGCCCTACAAGGCTCCCGTGGGTCAAGAGCCCGAGTCTGCGGTTGCAGGGCCAGAAAAGTCCAGGGCTTTTACGGGCCGCATGGACATGCCGAACCTGGACGACATCTACGTGCTGGACAATTCCGCAGGTCGTGATGTGGAAGCCCTGGAAAAATACATCCAGGGTCGTGCCGCGGGCCTGCACTGGCTCGGTCAGGAGCATTTCAAAAAGAAGGGCGCCGACGATATCCGCCTGGGGCTTCATCTGGTGGTGGATTCCCTCGGAATCTTTACCTGCAAGGAAATTCTCTTTTCCGATGCCGACGACGAAACCTTCGAGCAGAAACTCAAGGACCACATCGAATACTTTTGGCGGTACAAGAAAAGCGAAAACGGGGTAACCGATTTCTGGATACCCCTCCGCTGGAAAGCGAAATACTCCAAATAAAAAACGCAGGACTTTGCCTGCGTCACCATGTTGCGTTCGTCACCCCCGAGGGTCCTATCGGCCTTCGGCCTCCAGGATGACAGGGGGTCCGCTTTCAGTATCATCCCTTCAGAATAGCCAGCAACTGGTCGGCCTTCTTCTCGATAAGGATGAAGGCTTCGAACATGCGGGCTTCGCGCCATTTGGTAAGGTACTTGCCCCACCATTCGGTGGCAATCTCGTCTGGAGATTTTTTGTCTTTTTCGTTCTGGTACCAGATTTCCTTGGAGACTTCCCTGATGACGGCGGCCATGTCGGCGGCAGGCTGCAAAGACCCCTTGCAGAGAAGCAGGGCCCGCAGGTTGTCCAGCAGGATTTCGTCGGTGGGGGAGTCGGAATCGTCACGGGCGCAGTCCCAGATTTCTCCACGGTGACGCTCTGTCCAAGAAAGCAGATGGCTTTCGGTCTCTTTCAGTTCGCCTTTGGCGAGTTTTTCCTCTACCGCCTCGCGGGGGTAATAGATGCTGTTGGGGTAAAATTCAATCATAGGCGTCCTAAAAAGCCATTAGTGCCCGGGGCGGGACTTGAACCCGCACGAGGTTGCCCCCAAGGGATTTTAAGTCCCCAGTGTCTACCATTCCACCACCTGGGCCATTGGCGTGGCTCAAATATATAAAAATTCCTGACTAGGATTGGCGCGAGGGTGTATAGTTCGCCAGGTATTCCTTCATTTCCTGGATGTAGGTCTGGCATATGGAGGATATGTTGAAGTTCTTCTTGACGATGTACCCGATTTCCATGGTGCGGTCGTCTTTGCCCTTGCTGTCCTTGAAGGGAACGGCCACGTAGTCGGAACCGTTGATTTCTTCGCTGATAATTCCCGAACAAAGAGTATATCCGTTGAGCCCCACCATCAGGTTCAACATGGTGGCTCGGTCATTGGCCTTGATGGTCCGATGGTATTCGTTTGTACTTAAAATCTCTTCGGCAAAGTAGTAGGTGCCGCTTTCGCTCTGTTCAAAGGAGAGGCAGGGGTAGTCCGAAAGGTCGTGCAGGTTTACAGACTTGCGGCTTGCTAGAGGGTGGTTTTTCCACATGTAGGCGTAGGCCTTGCAGTCAATCAGGTGGTGGAATTCCAGATCTTTTTCCTTGAACAGGTAGTTGATGTACTTGCGGTTGAAATCACTCAGGTACAAGATGCCGATTTCGCTCTTGAGGGTGGCCACGTCGTCGATGACTTCCTTGGTCTTGGTTTCCCGGAGGGCGAACTCGTATTCGTCGGAGTCGGACTTTTTGACCATCTCCACAAAGGCCTTGACGGCAAAGGAATAGTGCTGTGTGGAGATGGCGAACTTTCTTTTTTGGCGCACGCCGTCGCTGTAGTGCTCCAGCACGGTTTCGTAGTGGTGGTACAGCTGGCTTGCCTGGGCGATAAACTCTTCGCCTTCGACGGTGAGGGAGACCCCACGGCTGGTGCGGTTGAAGATGACGATGCCGATTTCGTCTTCCAGGTCGTGGATGGCCGCCGTGAGAGACGGTTGAGAAATAAACAGGTTCTCGGCTGCCTTGTTGAAGGAGCCGACCTTTGCGATGCCGATGGCGTAACGAAGTTGTTGGAGAGTCATGGTTGTAGTTCGGATTTCGGAATTCGGAGTTGGGAGTTGGTATTAGAAGGTTAGTATGGAAGATGTATTTCCTATGTGTTTGATAGGAATAAATATAGGTAAAAACTATATCTTTCACAAGAATTTGTTAGAAATTACCCCAAAAAAAGAAAAAAATAAGCAGGTGTTGGTGCTGGAGCAATATGTATCTAGATGGCAGAATCTATTCGACTTATGTCTGTTTTTATTGTAAATTGCTATTTTTTGACACGGAAAACTCCTGCGCAGAGTTGCGCGGGATATTTGAGTTTTTTAAGAGGAATCTATGAGCGAAAATTCTGCTACCCGTCCTGTCCGCGTACGTTTTGCCCCGAGCCCCACGGGCTACCTGCATGTGGGTGGCGCCCGCACCGCTATTTACAACTACTTCTTTGCAAAGCACATGGGTGGCACGTTCTACCTGCGTATCGAGGATACCGACCGTAAGCGTTACAACGAGACGGCGCTCCACGACCTGATGCGTGACCTCAAGTGGCTTGGACTCCAGTGGGACGAAGGTCCGGGTTGCGAAGGCGACTGCGGTCCGTATTTCCAGAGCGAACGTCTGGACATTTACCACCGCGAAATCAAGAAGCTCCTGGATGCGGGTTGCGCCTACTACTGCTTCTGCACCGAAGAACGCCTGCAGGAAGTCCGCGCCGAACAGGAAAAGTCCCACGTGCCGGTCACGGGTTACGACCGCCACTGCCGCAATATTAGCCGTGAAGAAGCCGAAGCCCGCATTGCTGCCGGCGAAAAGGCGGTCATCCGCTTCAAGGTGCCCGAAACGGGCGTCACCGAATTCGACGACATGATCCGCGGTCATATCAGCTACCAGAATGAACTTCTGGATGACCTGGTGCTTATCAAGCGCGACGGTTACCCGACCTACCACTTTGCAAGCGTCGTCGATGACCACCTGATGGGTACGACCCACGTGCTCCGCGGCGACGAATGGATCAGCTCCACGCCCAAGCATGAACTGCTGTACAAGGCGTTCGGCTGGCAGCCGCCCGTATGGTGCCACCTGCCGGTGATTCTCGACAAGAACGGCGGCAAGCTCTCTAAGCGCAAGGGTGCCGCCTCCGTGGGCGATTTCCGCGACCTCGGCTACCTGCCCGAAACTCTCGTGAACTACCTCGCTCTCCTGGGCTGGAACCCGGGCGACGACCGCGAAGTCATGACCATCAAGGAAATGGTGGAAAGCTTTACGCTGGAACGCATCAACCCGAAGTCCGCCAGCTTCGACGAAAAGAAGCTGCAGTGGATGAACGGCCAGCACATTCATCTGTGCGATGACGCATTCCTCAAGGGAATCATGAAGGAAGGCCTTGCTGCGAAGGGTATTGACCTCTCGAAGGAACCGGAAGAACGCCTCGACGAAATCGTGAAGCAGCTCAAGCCCCGCGCTCACTTTGTGCAGGACCTGGCCGACATGGCGGTGTACTTCTTTGTCGCTCCGACCACTTACGACGAAAAGGGTGTGAAGAAGCACTTCGGCGAAGGCTCCAAGGAAGTGGCGACGCTTGTGCGCGACATGCTTGCCTCCATCGAAGACTTCAAGACGCCTGTCATCGAGAAGGGATTCTACGACCTCGCCGAACGTTGCGGCCACAAGGTCGGTGAACTGGTGGGTGCTCCGCGCCTTGCTGTTTCTGGCGTGACCGCAGGCCCCGGCCTTTGGGAAATGTTCGAAATCATTGGCAAGGAAGAAGTGCTCCGCCGCATCGACGTGGCTCTCCCGCTGATGAAATAAGCGGGGCGTTACGGGGCCGGCGATTGAGGCCCCGTTCGAAGGGGTAGCGGATGCCCGGTAGGGCAGAAGCGAGGGGGAGCCTTCCCCCTAACCCCAACCACCAACCACTAAACTCTTGCCTCCATCAGCCCTAACACCTACAACCTACAACCTACAACCTATAACCTAATCTTGCGTAAACAGTTCCCCTACAAACTTCTGACCCAGAAAATGTTTTGCTGCCGTTGCCAGCGGGTAACGGAGCATGGGATATTTGCGCGGGAACCCTATTCTACCCACGGTGGCATGGAACCGAAAATTCCGCTTCTGTGTTCGTGCGAAGCGTGCCAGAATGTCATCATCTGCTTTTCCAACGAGTTTAGCTTTGGAACAAGCGTGGAACATGCGGACTACACGAAGATTTACGGGCACAACCGAATCCAGCCCGGGAACTGGTTGTTTTTCAAGGGCGGTGTGAAACCGGGGCTTGTCAAGAGTTGTTTCCAGACTCACGACAAGGAAATTTACGTGCTTACCTACGGTGGCGCCAAGGACGAAAAGGTGGAATGCCCCAAGTGCCATGTGGAATCTGAGGTAGCGCCGGGCGGGTATCGGCTGCTTCCGGCCCAGAGCGCCTTGACGCTTATCGGCGACCATGTGTATCACGCCATTCGGGACATGTTCGGCGTGGCGGTAGGCTATGTGAACGACGGCGAAAAGGACAAGTTGGCCGTGCAGATGGAAGACAAAAGCCTGCTGTTCATCACGCTGCCCCAGGCTATACAGAACCTGCCCAATGCAAAGCTTTCGGATATGACCCGCAACAAGCTGATGCAGTTTTTTCCGGAAGATTCCCGTCGAGTTTCGGTGACGGTGGGGCAGGGGATTGTGTATCTCGACGGCCTTGTGAAGAATTTGTCCGTAAAGCGGGCTATCAGGGCCTGCGTCAACGGCATGCAGAGGGTCCGGGGCTGTGTTGACTTTATGAAAATCAGTGCGGAATCCTACACGTCGGACGAGCAGATTGAAAAGGCGATTCTCTCTCTCTTGGAAACGCCGGGGCTCAAGATTTTCAATTACAAGGTGCAGGTGGAACAGGGGCGCGTGCAGGTGTCTCTGGACTGCGTTCGTGAATATTTCCCAAAAGAAATCGAAAACAAGATTGCGGAATTTCCGGGCGTGCAGGACTTGGACGTGAAAATTAATTCGATTCCTATGGACGAGATGGAAAATACCAAGGTCTGTAAGGAACTGGAATACGAGCTTTCCATGAATACCCGCTTGGGAGATTCCTTGATTCGCGTGAATTACGTAGATGAAAAGTATTTGCTGGAAGGAAAGGTTCATTCCATGATCCAGAAACAGCTGGCCATGTTCTGCGTGGCAAGGCGCGTGCTGAGCACGTCTATTGAAAACAGGCTGAGGATAGTTTAAACAAAGAGGTCAATATGGCTGGAAAAGGATACGAAAAAATCAACGACGTGAAAGCCCTGCTTAAAGAATACAGGACCGTAGAAGAAATTGCGACCCATATCGGGCGCGGCCCTCGCACGGCATTCCGCTATCTGGAATACCTGCGGGGCGAAAACTGCGGGCTCCGTAAAGGCAAGAATAGCCTGGGCCAGACCGCGTTCAAGATTCAGGTGAACGAGCAGGTTTCCTTCAATCAGGAATCCGTAAAGCAGCTTGAAAAAATCAAGAAGAACATGACGGGAAAATCTCCCAGCGATATGAAAAATCGTAAGCTGGTGGACAAACTGATTGCCGCCATGCAGACCACCAACCCCGACGATTTCAGACCCGAAGCCATCACCACGGACAAGGACCTGATTATGGATTATGGCCCCTGGAGCGACAACAAGATTCAGGACCTGTACGTGAACAAGGTGCTGGACGCTATCCACAGCGGTGTGAAAATCCGTATCGCCTACCACCACGGCACCAAGAAAAAAGATGACGAAACTATCGAGATTAGCCCCGTGAAGGTGGTGATGCGTATGGACACCGTCTATATTATCGGCGCAGACGATAGCTTTGCAGAAACGGGTATCTTGAAAATGTACATGCTTGAAAACGTGATGAACATTACGGTCACCAACAAGCTGGCCCAAAGCGGAATCTTTTTTGACGAGCAGAGTTATTACAAGTATGCCTATGGGAAATATATAGATCCGAAAATTGCACCCCAGGATATTTCCCTGCAGATTCGTTCCAGCAATAACGACTGGCTCAAGACTCAGTTCGAAAAGTCCCATTTCAATCCTCCTGCGGTTGTGCGCAAGGACAAGAACAAGAACGACATTGTGGACCTGAAACTCCGCATTACGCCCGACTTTAAAGCTTGGCTTATGGGCGTCTTGCCGGACGTGAAAATCCTGAAGCCGGAATCCCTGAAAAAGGAAATGAAGGACCTGCTGAAGAAGACCTTGTCCGAAATGGAAGACTGACGGAAAGGAACGTAGCGCAATGGAATCGGAACACAAACTTTCGGATTACAATTTCGAGTTCCCGAAGGAACTGATTGCAAGCCGCACGGCAGGCAAGGGCAAGACCCGCATATTGCACTGTCCCAAGGACGGCGGGGAACGCCGTATTATGAAGGCCCCTGAAATTGTGGAACTGTTCCGCCTCGGTGACTGCCTTGTGGTGAACAACACCAAGGTGATTCCGGCCCGCCTCTACGGTCACACCCTCCATGGCGGCGAAGTGGAAACCCTCCTGGTGCAGGCGCTGATTCCTGCAGAAAACGGAGAGGCCCGCTATGAGGCCCAGGTTCGCCCCGGCAAGGCTTTCAAGATTGGTCGCGAACTTGAAATCGCCGGTGTCAAGACCGTTGTGGAAGACATCAAGGAAGACGGTGCCCGGGTGCTCCGTTTTGCGGTAACTCCGGTGGAACTGGAAGCGGTGATGAACCGTGAAGGCCATGTGCCGCTGCCGCCCTACATTGACCGCCCCGATGACGAAGACGATAAGTTGGCCTACCAGACGATTTTTGCAAAGTATTCGGGCGCCGTGGCCGCTCCGACGGCAAGCCTCCACTTCAGCGAAGAAATGCTTGAGGCCCTGAAGGCGAAGGGCGTCTATGTGGCCGAGGTCACCTTGCATGTGGGACCTGGAACCTTCCAGAATATTTCGGTGGAAGACTTTACCCAGCACAAGATGCACGGCGAGCATTACGAGTTGACCAGGGAAAATGCCGAGATTATCAACAAGGCAAAACGGGAAGGTGGACGCATCGTGACCGTGGGCACCACCAGCACCCGTGTAGTCGAGACCATTGCCGATGCCAACGGAATCGTAAGGGCGCAATCGGGCGTGACACACGCGTTCTTTTACCCCGGTTACCGCTACAAGATTGTGGATGGCCTCTTGACCAATTTCCACTGGCCGAAAAGCAGCCTCATTTTGCTGGTTTCTGCGTTCTATGGCCGCGAAAACACGCTTGCCGCCTACAAGATGGCAGTGGAGAACAAGATGAAGCTGTTCAGCTACGGCGATGGGATGCTGATACTGTAGAACCTTGCATTTGCAGGCGTTTCATAGTGCCGGGCTTGTCGGCCGCATTCCCTGCTCAGGTTATTTCGATGTAGTAGAATCTGCTTCTAGGGTGGGAATCAGCTTGTTCTCTTGGCAGAGATTTTCTTCCCTGATTTTGAAGGTGAAGTCCACCAGGTTGTTCTCGAACATTTTCTGGTAGGGCTTCTTTTGCTGCACGCTCTGGAGGGCGCAAGTGCAGTAGTTGATACGCTGGACCAGTTTCGCTTCGTCCGAAGGAGTGCCCTGGGCAAAGACGCATTCGTGCATGATGGCGTATTCCATGGGACGGTCGTAACGTCCCTTGCACTTGTTTTTAAGGTCGGGCTGTGCGGCCACCTTTTCGATAATCCCCTGGCTGGGAACGTCGTTGACAACCTTGCAGGTGACAAAGCCGCCGGCAAAAAAGGCGAGGCAGAGAGCCATGTTGATAAGGAATCGCTTGCCACGGCTAATCTTGTTGTAGTTCCGCTCTACGGCTTCCAAGGTTTGGGTGGCGTGTAGCCTGACGTCATCTAAATCGTTGTTTTCCATGGCGTGTACCTTAGTTTTCGCTTTCCAGAGTCCAGATGTCGGGCATGGTGCGGTATTCTCCGGCGCAGTCCAGCCCGTAGCCCACTACGAAACCGTCTTCGATGGAGAACCCGACGAAGTCCGCCTTGTAGTCCACTTCCCGACGGGCCCGCTTTTCTAGCAGCACGCAGCTGCGGACTTCGGCGGCGCCTTTTTCCTTAAGCAGGTCCACCAGTTTTTGCAGGGTGCGGCCCGTGTCCAGAATGTCGTCGATGAGCAGGACCTTTTTGTCTTTCAGGTCCAGTTCGTCCAGCAGGGAGACCTTCAGCTGGCCGGAGCTTTCCGTAGAGTCGCCGTAGCTGGACGCCCTGATGAAGGAAACCTTGATGTCCTTGTTGGGGAAATGCCTGCACAGGTCCGACACGAACACGAAGGAGCCCGTAAGCACGCCTACGATGGTGTCGAACTTGTAGTTCCGGGCGATTTTTTCGCCCAGAAGTTGGACCATCTCCTGGATGGCCTCAGCCGTAAAGAGTGGCATAAGGCTCATCTTATACATTGCCTACCTCGAAATTCAGCCACTGGAACACGGGAATCATGGCTTTCAGCTTGCCCTTGGGATTCTTCTTGAATTCCTGGAACATGGGGAAGGCCTGGTTCTCGATGGAGGTCTTGTCGATGTAGATGTGCAGCCAGTCCGCCAAAGAAATCAGGTTCGTGATGTAGAGGACGGTGGGCTGTTTCAGATTCTCGAAAACCTGGTCCAGGCATTCTACAATTTTGCGGTGGATCATGCGGCCCGTCCCGCCGAAGGAGAAGGTGGCGTTCAGGGAGTTGGCTTCCTTGACCAGGGCCTCGATTTCCTTGAAGTTTTCCTGCTCCGGATTATCCAGGTATTCCAGCACCAGGTGGTGGATCTTGGAATTGATGTCCAGGGAAAGAATGGTCCGGATGGTGTCCGGCAGGGTATGGTCCGGGTCGGCCAGGCTGTCGATGGAAAGTCCCTTCTGAACGGCAAATTCCGAGAAGGCCTCCGTAATGTCCTTGAGGCTCCGCTTGGTTTCCAGCTGGTTGATGCGCTTCAGGGAATCGCTCATCAGGTGGCGCATCTGGACCACGTAGGCGGTGGGGAACTGGTGCTGCAGTTCTTCGGCGCTCTTGTTCGGGTTTTCTACGAAGGAGAGCTTGTTCACCTCGGGTTCGCCGTCGGCCACCACCAGGTTCACGCGGCCCATGGAATCGGACAGCACCAGGATTGTTGCCACCCGGGATTCCCCGATGGTCTTGTCGTCGTAGGTGGCCCGCACCAGGGTCTGCTTGCGGCGGGAGGCGATCTTTGTAGAAGTGAGCTTGGCGTTTTTCTGGTCGTAGCCCTCTTCCAGTCCCAGGTGGAAAATGGCGGCCCGTTCGGCCATGAGCTTCACCGTCACGGGGACCTCGTCCTTGGCGTAGCGGGTGTAGACTTCGGCGCCGTTCCACTTGTGCTCATTGCTGGTGGCCCGGGCGAGAATGCTCATGAAACGGTTCTCGATGGAGTGCCCGAAGGGGAGGAACGGCTGCATCAGTTCCATGGCCCGGAGGGCGTAGCGCATGTTCTGCACAGGCTCCAGGCCTTCGATGTCGTTGAAGAACCAGCCGCAGCTGGTAAAGCTGAACAGGCAGAACTTCTGGATTTCCAGAAGACGCACGGCCTTGGCGCTTTCTTCGGCGTTTTCGGGATTGTTCAGGATGGTCTTCAGGAATGCGGAGAGGCGGGTTTCGTCTTCGGGGGCGACCAGCGCCTGCACATATCCGTTCCGGGCGTCCCAGGGATTTACCTTGCTCACCTTCTCGAATTCCCGCACAAAGATTTCGTCGGCCAGTTCCTTCAGGTGGTTGAAGGCGTCGCGCAACGGACCGCGCCATTTCTGGTTCCAGCCGGGGCCACCTCCGGTGGAGCATCCGCAGTCCCTGTACCAGCGGCCTACGCCGTGGGCGCAGCTCCAGGCGCAGCCTTCGCCGTGGAAATTCTTCAGCAGCACCTCGTGCTTGGGCGGGAACTTTTCCAGGTACCAGCCGTAGTTGACGGGCACCATGTTGTTCTCGGGAGCGAATCGGTTGTAAAGGTAGGCGGCGCACATGTCGCCGAAGGGCTCGTGGTGTCCGTAGCTTTCGCCGTCGGTGCCGATGCTCACCAGTTGCGGGTCTTCGCGGTTCGGGTCCCAGGCGTCCTGGATGCGCTTGCCGAACACGCCCGCATTGCGGAGCAGATGCTCGAAACCTACGGCGCTGCTGAGCCAGGGGTTGTAGAAGAACACGTCCAGGTAGCCGTCGCAGACCAGATTGCCCTTTTCGTCCCGCGGGTAAATGCGGTAGGGCCTGGTGGTGTCGATATCGGTATTGCTGCAGCCAATCCATTCTTCGGCACCCAATTCACGGAAGGAATCCGCCTGGGTGGGGGAGAGGATGGTAAACTTGATTCCCGCCTTGATGAGTTCCACCACTGTCGGCAGGTTGATGGCGGTTTCGGCCAGCCACATGGCCTCGGGCATGCGTCCGAAATGGAACTTGAAATCTTCGATGCCCCAGAGAATCTGGGTCCGCTTGTCCTGCTCGCTGGCGAGAGGCATGATGATGTGGTTATAGACCTGGGCGATGGCGTTGCCGTGACCGTTCAAGCGTTCGGCGCTCCGCTTGTCGGCTTCCTGGATTCTCTTGTAAGTGTCGGGGGTATGGGTCCGGATCCAACCCATGAGGGTGGGGCCCATGTTGAAGCTCATGAAGTCGTAGTTGTTGACGATATCCTGGATGCGCCCCTCTGAATTCAGAATGCGGCTTGCGGAGTTGGGGGAGTAGCACTGGCTTGCGATACGGTCGTTCCAGTCGTGAAATGGCCGCGCACTGGGCTGGTTCTCGATGACGCCTGTCCAGGGATTTTCGCGGGGAGGCTGGTAAAAGTGACCGTGAATCGTAAAATAAAGGGGGTGCTTCTTTTCCATGGGCGCAAATGTAGAAATATTTAATCTACTGCCCAAAGTATTGACTTGGATGGGGGAAGTCTCCCCCTCGCTACAGCCTTGGCGATTAGACAGAAGCCGGTAGTGTCATTGCGAACCCCGAATAGGGGTGAAGCAATCACAATCCAACGTTCTCGCCAAGTCTGCCGCTACCCCCTCTACGGGGCCTCAGACGTCGGCCCCGTAACGCCCCGACTTTTTCTATATTTATGCATATAAACAAATAAATGCATAAAGACTGGTTGCGGCGGTTCGTGCCATGGAAAAGAAAATGACTTTACGCGAAGCTTTCGAAAACAAGATGTTGCTGCTGGACGGCGGCATGGGTTCAGTCATCCAGACTTACGGGATCAAGGGCGCGAACAACGACATGCTCTCCATCGAGAAGCCGGAAATCATTCTCGATATCCAGCGCCGCTACGTGGATGCGGGCGTGGACTGCCTGACCACGAACACGTTCTCGAGCCAGCGCGTAAGCCAGCACGAATACCATCAGGAACACCGCATTGCCGAAATGAACCGCGCCGCCGTGAAGATTGCGAAGCAGGCCGCGGCAGAGGCCATGGAAAAGTACGGCCGCCAGGTGTACATTCTGGGCGACGTGGGCCCCACGAGCAAGATGCTCTCCATGAGCGAAGACGTGAACGACCCTGCGAGCCGTAGCATTACTTTCGACGAGCTGGAAGACGCCTACCTGGAACAGATTCAGGTTCTCGTGGAAGAAGGCGTCGATGCGATTCTGATTGAAACGATTTTTGATACGTTGAACGCGAAGGCTGCCGCAAGCGCTTTTACCAAAGTGATGGAAAAAGTTTCACGCCCGGTCGAGGTGATGTTCTCCATGACGGTGAGCGACGCTTCGGGCAGAACACTTTCGGGCCAGACCGTAGAAGCATTCGCCATAAGCGTGATGCACATGCACCCGCTTTCCATCGGCCTGAACTGCGGGCTCGGTGCCGACGGCATGGTGCCGTACCTGCGCCGCATGGGCAAGGTTGCGCCCTGCTATATTTCTTGCCACCCGAACGCGGGACTCCCGAACCAGTTCGGTGGTTACGACGACACGCCCGAAGACATGGTCAACAAGATGCATGTCTATCTGGATGACAAGCTGGTGAACATGATTGGCGGCTGCTGCGGTACCACGCCGGAACACATCGCCGCCATGCGCAAGATGTTGGACGCCCTGCCCGCCGATTACGAACGCCGCAAGCCCGCGCCCAAGTATGCGACGAGCCCGCTCTTACGCCTCGCGGGTTTGGAGCCGCTGTTCAAGGAACAGGTGCACCCCAGCGACGGTGCTGACAGCTGCAACGCCGAAGACTTCGTGAAGGTGGGCGAACGCTGCAACGTCGCCGGCTCCAAGAAGTTCCTGCGACTGATTAACGAGAAGAATTACGACGAAGCGCTGGACATTGCACGCAAGCAGGTCGAAGACGGCGCTGACGTGATCGACGTGAACATGGACGATGGCCTCTTGGACGCCACCGCCGAAATGCAGACCTTCCTGAACCTGATTGCATCGGACCCGGCCGTGAGCCGCGTACCCATCATGGTGGACTCTTCCCGTTTCGAAGTCATCGAGGCGGGCCTCAAGTGCATCCAGGGCAAGAGCATCGTGAACTCCATCTCCCTCAAGATGGGCGAACAGGCGTTTATCGAGCACGCACTCACCATCAAGCGCCTGGGGGCCGCCGTCATCGTGATGCTCTTCGATGAAGAAGGCCAGGCTACCAACTACGAACGCCGCGTAAAGATTGCCGCCCGCGCCTACGACATCATGGTGAAGCAACTGAATTTCGCGCCATCGGACATCATCTTTGACCCGAACGTGCTGACAGTCGCTACCGGCATGGCGGAGCACAACGCCTACGCCATCGACTTTATCCGTGCGGTCCGCTGGATTATGGACAACCTGCCCGGCGTGCGCATCTCGGGCGGTCTTTCGAACCTTTCCTTTGCATTCCGCGGCAACAACTACCTGCGCGAAGCGATGCACACCACCTTCCTGCATTACGCGATTCCAAACGGCATGGGCATGGCCATCATGAACCCCAGCGCGATTATCGAATACAAGACGATCCCGCTGGAACTCCGCATGGCCATTACCGAAGTGCTGTTGAACACGGAACCAGATGCAAGCGAAGCGCTTATTGAAATTGCAAGCCGCATGACCGCAGCCGCCGCTGCCGCCAAGGAAGCGGGCACCAAATACGACCCGAAGGCAATTTTCGCCATGAGCACAGGCGCGGGCAGTTCCGACGCGGGTAGCAACAGCGTCGCCGACTCCGCGCAGGCAAAAACCACCCCCGAAGAACGCCTGCAAGAAGCACTCCTCAAGGGAACTTCTACAACGCTCCAGCCCGACCTGATGGAACTCATCAACCGCGGCGATAGCCCGGTGGGAATTATTTCCGGCCCGCTCATGGACGGCATGAACGAAGTGGGCCGCCGCTTCGGCGAAGGCAAGATGTTCTTGCCGCAGGTGGTAAAGACAGCACGCACCATGAAGAAGGCGGTAGAAATCTTGCAGCCCTACATCGAGGCGGGCAAGGACGCCAACGCTTCTAGCCGCGGGAAAATCGTGATTGCGACCGTGAAGGGCGACGTGCACGATATCGGCAAGAACATTGTCTCCGTGATTATGGCCTGTAACGGCTACGAGATGGTGGACCTCGGCGTGATGGTTCCCGAAGATGTAATCGTGAAGGCGGTCATCGAAAACAAGGCCGATATATTGAGCCTCTCCGGACTGATTACGCCCTCCCTCGAAGAAATGTGCACTGTCGCGAAGGCCATGCAAGATGCTGGCCAGCGCATTCCGATTATCGTCGGCGGTGCCACCACCTCGCCCACGCACACGGCCGTAAAGATTGCTCCGTGCTACGACGGCCCCGTATTCCACGTACGCGATGCTGCCAGCAATCCTGGCCTCGTGCAAAAGCTTTTGGACCCGGCTACTAGCGAACAGACTATTCAAGAAAACCGGGTCGAACAGCAGAGAATTCGCGACAAGCAGAACGGCATCCAGACCGAAGCCGCAAACGCCATGGCCGCAGCAGAGAAAACGACCGTCGAACGCCGCTATCAATGCGACTGGAGCAAGTACCAGCCTGTGGAACCTCCGTTCATGGGCGAAAGCAAGCTTCCGCCTATCGCGCTCGAAAAAGTCATCCCGCTTATCAGCTGGGAATACTTCTTCTTCACCTGGAAAATCAAGCCCGACCAGGAAGAAGCAAAGAAACTCAAGGCCGACGCAGAAGAACTTATCAAGAGCCTTACAAAGCCCGAGTATGCGCTGCGTGCCGTGCAGGCGTTCTACCCTGCAGCCGGTACGGAAAATTCCATCAGGTTCAACACGGGCCGTACCGGCACCGACTCCGACATCGTCGAAGTCGAAACGGCACGCCAGCAGAACCCGGAAGGCACCTGCCTTGCCCTCTGCGACTATGTAGCCCCTGCCAACGCAACGACAGCAAGCGTCTTTAACGCTCCCGCCGGCAAAGATGTTTTCCGCGACATCGTGGGCGCCTTCGCCGTCACCGTGAGCGACGCCTTCGTGAAGCGCCTCGAAAAACTGAAGGCCGAACAGGGCGGCAGCGACTACGACGTTCTCTTGATGCAGACTGTCGCCGACCGCCTGGCCGAAGCGGGCGCCGAATACCTGAGCCAGGAACTCGCGCGCACCAACAACTGGAAGGGCATCCGCCCGGCCGTCGGCTACCCCGTGCTCCCGAACATCAAGGAAATCTTCAACGTCGCGAAACTCATCGATTTCAACAGTGTCGGAATATCGCTCACCGAGAACGGCGCCATGTACCCGCAGGCCTCCGTGAGCGGCCTCTACATCAGCCACCCCGAAGTGGATTATTTTCACGTGAAGTCGTGAGACGGCGGCACCTCTCCAGGATGACGCTTCTTGAGACCCGCTTTACTAGACCCTAGATCCTATCCCCTAAATCCTAGATCCTAGCCCCTACCCCCTAAATCCAGTCCCCCAATCCCTAACACCTACAACCTACAGCCTAAAACCTTTTTATATCTTTCCCACCATGCGTTACAGTGATATTTCTTGTTTCCAGAGCGGTGTCGCCGTTCCCCTGTTCAGCCTCCGTAGCAAAAACAGCATCGGTATCGGCGAATACCTTGACCTGATTCCCTTTGCCCAGTGGTCCAAGCTTTGTGATTTCAACGTCATCCAGCTTTTGCCGGTGAACGATACCGGCGCCGAGGCCAGCCCCTACAGCGCCCGCAGCGCCTTTGCCCTGAACCCGGTGTTCATCAACATCCAGGCGGTGCAGGGTTCCTCCGAATTCGAAGACGATATCGAAGAGGCCAAGGAAAAGTTCGACGAGCAGGAACGCATCGACTACTACAAGATATCCACTTGGAAACGCTCTATCCTGAGAAAAATTTTCGACAACCGTTACGACCAGCTCCGCAAGGACAAGGTCTTGCAGGAGTGGCTGGACAAGAACCCCTGGGCCAAGGCCTACTGCGCCTACAGCACCCTGAAGGCCGAAAACGGCGAGAAAAGTTGGAAGGACTGGAAAAATTTCAAGAACCCCACGGACGCGGACATCGAAAAAGTCTGGACCAAGTACAAGAAAGACGTTTGGTTCCAAGCCTGGATGCAGTTCGTTGCCGAGACGCAGTTCTGTGCCGCCGTGTCGGAAGTTTCCAAGCTGGGCATCAACATTAAGGGCGACATTCCTATCCTCATCAACGAGGACAGCGCCGACGTGTGGGCAAGCCGCAAGTATTTCTCCCTGGAAGACCGTGCCGGCGCCCCTCCCGACATGTTCAGCTACAGCGGCCAGAACTGGGGATTCCCCACCTACCGCTGGGATGTCATTGAACAGGACGGCTTTGCCTGGTGGAAAGCCCGTCTCGCCCAGGCGAGCAAGTTCTACCACGCCTACCGTATCGACCACGTGCTGGGATTTTTCCGTATATGGAGCATCCCCCAGACCGAGACCACGGGCATCCTCGGACACTTCAATCCCAGCATCCCGCTGACTCTGGAACGCCTGCAGGCCGCAGGCTTCAAGCAGGAATCCCTGGAATACCTGCGCAAGCCCAACTATTCCGTGGATCAGTTGCGGCAGTTTCTGGAAGGCGATACGGAGCGGCTCCTGCCCGTCTGCTTCAAGACGCTTTACGGCACTACGGACCGCTACATCCTGAAAGACGAATTCCTCTCGGAAAAGGCCATCCTCGGTCTTTCCGAACCTCAGGAAATCAAGGACAAGTTGCTGAAGGTCTACTGGAACCGCGTGTTTGTCCCTACCGGCGACGAACACACCTTCTACCCTTACTGGTACTGGTACAATGCCCCGGTGCTCTTCACCCTGCCGGAATATGAACAGCAGAAACTTCACGAAATTATCGGCGAGAACGAGTCGGCCCAGAATGGGCTCTGGGAGGCGAACGCCACCAAGCTTTTGTCGGTCCTTGCCAAGGAAACGGACATGCTGGTCTGTGCCGAAGACCTGGGCTCCGTGCCCCGCTGCGTTCCTGCGGTTCTCAAGAAACTGAACATCCTTTCGCTCCGTATCGAGCGCTGGGCCCGCAACTGGGACGCTCCTTATTCTCCCTACTACGCCATGGAAGAATATCCCCGCCTCTCGGTATGCACCACCAGCTGCCACGACACCTCCACCCTTCGCGGGCTCTGGAAGGAGCCTGACTTTGATAGGGCCTTCTACTGGTCTCACGCGGGGCTTCCGGGCAACGCTCCGGAGGAACTGACCCCCACCGTGGTGCGGAATATTCTGGCCCACGTGTTCTCCGCCAACAGCCTGCTCTGCATCTTGCCGGTGCAGGACTATTTCGCCCTGTCGCCTGCCCTTTCGGAATGCGCTCCCGAAGAGGAACGGGTGAACATCCCGGGCACCGTCGGTGGCAAGAACTGGACCTACCGCCTGCCCTGTTCCGTAGAGGATCTCGCGAAAAACAACTTCCTCTGTTCCGAAATCCGCAAGCTGGTGGACGCCCGCAAACGCAGGCCCATGTGGAAAATCTAGACCAATTCGGAATTCGGATTTCGGAATTATGAATTGATGTTAACGAGAAAATTCAACTCCGAAATCTGAAATCTGAAATCCGAATTATGTTCGCTCCAGCCTGGACAAAAGACGCCGTATTCTACCAGATATTCCCTGATAGGTTCTGCCGCAGTCCCCGCTACCAGGCGGTAGGCAGGTTCGTGTCCTGGGGCTCCAGGCCCACCCGCGAAAACATGTTCGGCGGCAATCTCGCAGGCATCGAGGACCATCTGGACTACATCGCGGGTCTCGGCGTAAACGCCATCTACCTCTGTCCCATCTTCAAGAGCAATTCCAACCACCGCTACCATACCGTCGATTACTTCGAAATCGACCCGGTGCTGGGCACCCTCAAGGATTTCGACCGTCTTGTCAAAAAGGCCCACAGGCTTGGGCTGCGCATCATTCTCGACGGCGTGTTCAACCACTGTTCCCGCGGATTCTTCCAGTTCAACAGCCTGCTGGAACTGGGCGAAAATTCTCCTTACGTGGACTGGTTCCATGTAAAGGGCTGGCCCCTCAACGCCTATTCGGGCAAGCCCAATTACGAATGCTGGTGGAACTACCCTGCGCTCCCCAAGTTCAACACCGGCTGCCCCGATGTTCGGGAATACCTCTTCTCCGTGGCCGAATACTGGACCCGCCGAGGCATCGACGGCTGGCGTCTCGACGTGCCGAACGAAATTGACGACGACTCCTTCTGGCAGGAATTCCGCCGCCGCGTCAAGGCCATTAATCCCGAGGCTTACATCGTAGGCGAAATCTGGGACGAACCCTCCCGCTGGTTGCAAGGCGACCAGTTCGACGGCGTCATGAACTACATCTTCCGCAAGGCGGTCATGAAATTCCTCTTTGATGAGAACCCCATTTCGGTCCAGGAATTCTGCGACCGTGTCCGCGCCGCTTTCCCCGAAGGCCGCGGCGACATCCCCATGAACCTTTTGGGGAGTCACGACACCACCCGCCTCCTGTCCCAGCCCTGCGCAAGCCTTGAACGCATCAAGCTGGCATACGCCCTCCTGTTCTTTATGCCCGGCGCGTCCTGCATTTACTACGGCGAGGAACTCTCCATGAAGGGCGGCAAGGACCCCGACTGCCGCCGAAGCGTCCCCTGGGACGAACTGGAAAACCGCAAGTTCCAACCGCTATACGAATTTATCTGTAACATGGTCAAGATGCGCCGCGAAAATCCCGTCCTCCGCGACGGCAGCCTCTCCATCGCAAACACCGCCGACGGCTTCACCGTCACCCGCACCCTGGGCAAAAAGACCGTGGCCCTCTCCGTCACAACCTCCGGCGCCCAACCTTCTTTTGAAATCAAGTAAAGAGGCCCACTTAAAACAGGTCGCTGTGCGTTCCTGTCCGGACTAAGGTCAATATTAGCGAATCGCCAGAGATTTTGTATATCAACAGCCAATCTGGCTGGATATGGCATTCGCGAAAAGACTCCCAATCACCTGTTAGTGCATGGTCGCGGTGTTTTTCGCTCAGTTTTTCCCCTGAAGCCAAAACATCGACAACCTCTTGCAAAAGTGCGATGTTTAATCCCTTCTTTTTTGCCAGTTTAAGATCTTTTCGAAATTTCGAGGTGGTCCTGATTTCCATTATTCGTCCAAGATGTCCTTAATCATAGCTTTCGCATTTTTGTAAGACTTAACCTTGCGTTTACCCGAAGCGATTTCGTTTGCTTCAGTCATAGCGGCAAGGGTTTCGGCGTTGGGCGAATCGAGGGCAATCTCGAATGGAATCTTGCGGAGCCGAATGGCCTGTTTTAGGAATACAGTAATAGCAGTGCTCATATTCATTCCCAGTTCGTTGAACAGGTTCTCGGCCTGGGTCTTGAGTTTTGAGTCGATCCTTGCGCTGATTGTATTCATTGTCGTTTCCATAATTTGCTCCATTTTACTAAAATATATATAAATTTTAGTAAAGTAACAATACATTGTATTATAAATTGCGTTATTTCTCATTAAACCTCCTATAAACGCAAAAAAAGCCGTATTTCCATAGCCCGCAGCTTATTTTGGCTGCTATGGGATATGGAAATACGACTTTCGCGGGGTAATATACAAAACAGAATGCAAAAATTCCAAATAAAGTCAATAAAAATGGTTCAAACGCTCGCTTTTTAGTGTATATTTAGAGTGAAAAGAGTTTAGCTCTTGTTCTCTAAGTGAAATCTCGACCATTTCAATAACCGAGAGCAAGGCGAACGCTCACGCAGGTATGCCGTTTTGCGGTGTGCTTCAGTTTGCTGTGCAGGCAACAGCCCTTTTGGGGCGTGGGTCGTTTGCGTTTATCGGTTATAGGCTGTCGAGAGCCTCACTTAGGTAGATGCAACGACTCGCGCCTTTTTTGTATTCTCTCAAATTTGGTGTGGTTCTTTGCTGGACGAGGCAAACTCCGAAGTAAAATCAAAGGAGTCTGACATGGCTTGTGTAAAACAATTTGCTCTCACAGGGATTCTTGCATTGCTTTTTGCATGCGGTGATGAATCATCTAACTCAAACTCTCCAATACAGAATTCTGAGTCTGATTATATCGTTTCTGTCTTTGCTGATTTACCTTCTTGTACAAATAAGCAGGAAGGGGTTGTTGCTTATGTAAAGGATGAAAAAAAAGCTTATACCTGTAAAAATGGAGACTGGGTATTAGAGAATGATAAACTAGAACAATCGTCTTCATCTGATTCTAGCGAAAAACATAGTGAAGAGAAAAATTCTAGCAATATTCAAAATGAATCGTCTAGTAGTCGGGCTGCTTCAAACGAACTGAACTGGAACACCTCAAAAGAAGCTTACTTGAATCCCGACATTACTTATGGAGAAATGATTGATTCTCGTGACAAAAAAGTATACAAAACCGTGAAAATAGGATCCCAAGTATGGATGGCTGAAAATTTGAATTACAATGACGTATCTAAGGGCTCAAATATAAAAAGCTGGTGCTATGACGAAGATAGCGTGAAATGTAATTTAACGGGTCGATTTTATACATGGGCTATGGCGGTTGGAAAAACAGAAGAAGAATGTGGTGTTAGCAAGGAGTGTGGTAATCGTGAGCGATTGAGAGGTGTCTGCCCTTCAGGATGGCATCTACCTAGCTATGAAGACTGGAATACCTTACTTTCAACTGTAGGTACGTCATCGGCGGGTACAACACTTAAATCACTAAGTGGCTGGTATTGTGATGTACATATCGATGCGAATGGTACGGATATCTATGGCTTTTCGGCGATTCCTGTTGGATTTATGGACTCTTTTGTCCGTAAAAATCAAAACGCAGGGAATGGTGCATATTTTTGGAGCTCCTCGGAAAATACAAAAAGCTGTGCATATGGCATGCAAGTAGGAACAAACATGGACAATTCCGAAATTACAGAAAATGCAGTAAAAATAACTGATGTAAAGAAAGATTATGCTTTATCAATTCGTTGTGTTGAAAACGACAATAAAAAATGTAACGAGAAATTGACTGGAGATTGCCTTGTCGGTACTTGGACTCTGTCGTCTATTAGTCAAAAAGCCAGCAAGGAGGTTATTTCAGACTTTTCTGCTGCTCCGGGAACAATGGAAATTCGTGACGATGGAACATACTATTATACAAGATCTACCGCAGGTTATTGTCAGGGGGTAGATGAGGGCGAATGGAGCTTCGCGGATGGAGTGTTGACATTCTTCGAAAATAAAAAAGGTGATTGTATTGAATTCGGCAAGAAATATACTGTAACCCCAACCTTCGAAGTTTCTGGTGGCGTAATTACCTTGTATCTCAACAAGGTCGTTTTTCAGCAGGATGAAAGGGATGGTTTGTATGTAGGTAATGACACAGAAGTATTTAAATTCTTGGAATGAAGAATCTATAAACCTTCATAACATCTCGGGGGAAACTCGCAGGGACTAACAGCCACAAGAGTTTCCTCCTGCAAGAGCGTTTCCTACCCACAAAAAACGGGTCATTACTGCAAAACGCCTGTAAACCAAAGCCATTATTTTTTTTTTGACTGAGATGTGTATTTCCCGAGTGAACAGTCGAACGAAGTGAATCTGTGAACGAGGAAATGTACACATCGAGGGAAAGATTTGTATAGGAGACTCTTGCTTTCGCTGGAATGACATTATGGGGCTGGAATGTTATCGGGGGTTTTAGGGGGCTTGCCCCCTAGGCGAGGGGGTGGAGAGCAACGAAGTGCGAACCAGGGGGATTCTTCCCCCTTTTTTGATAGAAACCCGTTTATTCCACCGTTTCTAGTAACTAGTAACTAGTAACTAATGGTTAAAATTTCTATCTTTGCGCGCAAACTTAGCGTATAATGCCTTATTAAGGGATTACAAATGAACAAACATAAATTTGGAATGCGGGAATTTATCATTCTCCTTGTAATAGCACTTTCGGCCTATACCGTGTGGCCCTCTATCCAGGTCCACTCCAGGAAGGGCGACGAAAAGAAGGCTTTTCTTAAGGAAAATCCGAAGCTGGGCTCCAAGTCCATCAATTTCGGTCTGGACCTGGCCGGTGGTACCAGCATCACGCTGGAAATCGACAAGTCCGGCCTGAAGCCTAACGAGGACATCAAGGACATCCAGGCCCAGTCCCTGGAAATCATCCGTAACCGTGTGGACCAGTTCGGTCTTTCTGAACCCCAGATTTCCCCCTCCGGCGATGACCGCATCTTGGTGGAACTGGCCGGCGTGGACGACTCTACCGCCAAGTCCCTGGTGGGTTCTACCGCCAAGCTGGAATTCAAGATTTTGGCCGAATCCGAGAAGTTTACCCAGGTGGTTGGCCTTATCGACCAGTACCTGACCCGTCAGACTACCGACATCGTGGCTGACTCCGCTGAAACGGACTCTACGGCTGCCGCCAAGGATTCTTCCGTGGCTGCCGCTGCTGCCGACAGCGCCAAGCCTGCCGCTAACGCTGCCGACACCGCGAAGGCCCTTTCCGACGACGAACTTTTGGGCAAGGCCCCCGCAGCCGAAGTTGCCGCCACCGATTCTGCCAAGGAAGCCGCTCCTGCCGAGGGTGAACCTGCCAGCGAGGTCGGGACTGCCCTCAGCGCCTATTACCTGTCTTTTGGCAACGGCGGCTTCATCGCCGAAGAGAATATCGAGAAGGTGAAGAAGCTCCTGGAGACCGAAGGGGTCCAGAAACTGATCCCCCGCGACGTGAACTTTGCTTTCGGTAGCGGTCTCGAACCGGTGCAGCGCGGCTCCAAGATCAAGGCCAAGCGCCTCTACTTGCTCAAGCGCCGTGCCGAAATGGGCGGCGACGACATCGTGGACGCCCGTCCCTATCGTGTAAGCGACGGTACCAACGCCGGTGAAGTGGCCGTTTCCCTCAAGTTCGGCGGTATCGGTCCCAAGAAGTTCTCCGCCGTCACGGCCGCCAACATCGGCAAGCAGATGGCCATCGTTCTCGACAACCAGGTGATTTCTGCCCCGGTGATTCGTGACCGTATCCCCAACGGCGATGCCCAGATTACCGGTCTTGACGACATGGCCGAGGCGAACCGCCTGGCTGTGGTTCTCCGTGCCGGCGCCCTCAAGGCTCCTATGAAGATTATCGAAAGCCGCAGCGTGGGTGCTACCCTCGGCGAAGAAAACATCGTCCAGGGCTTCGGCTCCGGTGCTATCGGCCTTATCCTCTGCTTGGTGTTCATGGTGGCCTACTACCGCCTGGGCGGCCTTATCGCCAGTTTCGGTATGATCATCAACACTCTCGTGACCGCCGCCGTGATGTCCGTGTTCAACGCCACCCTGACTCTCCCGGGTATTGCCGGTTTCATCTTGGTGGTGGGTATGTCTCTCGACGCCAACGTGATTATTTACGAACGTATCCGTGAAGAACTGAAGAACGGCCTTACCGCCCGCGCCGCCGTGGCCAAGGGTTACGAACGGGCCTTCAGCGCCATCTTGGACTCCAACTTGACCACCGTGCTTACCGGCCTTATCCTCTATAAGATCGGTACGGGTTCCGTGAAGGGTTTCGGTCTCACGCTGACCATCGGTATCCTGACCTCCCTCTTCTGCGCTATCACCGTGACCCGCGCCATCCTCGACTGGCGTCTTGCCAAGGCCGACCGTACCACTCTTTCCATTGGTAACGGCTTCAAGGCCATCAACGAGGCGAACCTCCAGATTATCCCCAACCGCCGTCGTTTCGGCCTGATTTCTACCATCCTGATTATCGCCTCCATCGCCTGCATCGCCGTGAAGGGATTCGATTTCAGCATCGACTTCACCGGTGGCCAGGTCTATACCGTACAGTACCAGGATGACGGCAAGCACGAGAAGGACCTGAGCGGAGCTCTCTCTGCGGCAGGCATCGACGGTGCGAAAGTTCGCACCCTGGGCGGAACCTCTGCCAATTCCTACCAGATCAGCATGCGCGCCTCCGACGACGTGAATTTCGAAGTCAAGATGGCCGAAGCCTTTGCCAAGGCAGGCCAGAAGTGCGAAATCGTGGCCAAGGACAACGTGGGCCCCACCATTGGTAAGGAACTCCGTTTCAACGCTATCTTGTCTGTAATTCTCGCCTGGCTCGGCATTCTGCTCTATGTGTGGTTCCGTTTCGGCAAGTTCGGTCTCGGCTTCGGTGTGGCGGCGGTGCTTGGCCTGGTCCACGACACCATCATCACCCTGGGCTTCATCTCGGCCTTCAGCCTGTCCTTCGACGGTGCTTTGATTGCCTCCTTGCTGACCATGATCGGTTACTCCGTGAACGACACCATCGTGAACTTCGACCGTATCCGTGAAAATACCGCCGTGTTCGGCTCTGGCAACTTCGCAGAGACCATCAACAAGTCCCTGAACCAGTGCTTCAGCCGCACCATGGTGACCTCTCTCACCACCTTGTTCGTGTGCGTGATTCTCGCCGTGAAGGGCGGTTCCTCCATCCGCGACTTCGGCCTGGTGCAGTGCTTCGGTATCCTTGTCGGTACCTACTCTTCTGTGTGCATCTGCTCTCCCATCGTTCTCTGGTGGAGCAAGAAGTTCAAGAAGGGCGTGTAATACCTAAGTGTCATCCTGAGTGGCGAAAGCCGCGAAGGATCCAGTTCTGAATTTCATCCCCGCATAAGCGGGGATTTTTTTTTATATACAAAGGGGGGAGGCCTCCCCCTGCTTGCAGCCTTGGCGATTAGGCAGGTGACAGTGTCCTTGTCCGACGGCCTCGCCAAGTCTTCCAGCACCCCCTCTCCTAGGGGCTTCGCCCCTAAAACCCCTTAAAATAATCCGAGTCTCAAGGGCACAGTCGCCTGCAAAAAAGACCGTCAGTCGCGCCTTCACTTCGTTCGTCGCTACCCTCCGGATTTTTTGCCTAGCAACTATGCCCTCTCGCCTCGCAAAAAGGGTTTCGCTACGCAGGAGGTTGCTCGGTCACGGTGTTCCCTCGCAACCACAAGCGGCTTTATAAAGATGTTTGAAAGATTTGTGAATTACTTTGAGTGTATTCTGATGTACATGCAGGCGTCAATAAGATATGACCGCTCTTTTTCGCGGCAATTGTAATTGGAAAAAACAGAATCTGCATATGCTCTCTTACGAGGTTCGGTGGCGGGACTGCAGCCGTCACACGTAAAGTCGTTTTCCACATATTTCATACATTCGTTGTAAAGTTTTTCTCTAGATTCAGGTTCTGAGTAACTGTCGGAATCATTAGAATTGTTGTCAGAACAAGCAATCAGCGTTAATGAGAAAAACAACAAAAAGGAAAATTTTTTCATAGATTATCCTCTTATGATATTGCACTTTCCCGCGACTCATAAGGTGCCCTTATAGGTTCGACCTTTTGAATACACACTCTTTTATTTGAAAGTGCAAGTGTTTTACCAACCCCTAGCCCCTAGATCCTAGCCCCTATTTTCAAGCGGATTTTCGCCTTGGTTCGGCATTGCTCACCACAGGACGCGAGGATGACACCTCTTGAGACCAAGCATCCTAACCCCTAGCCCCTAGATCCTAGCCCCTTTTTCTATATTTACCCCCGTTCGATAAAAGGGGGCGCCTATGCTCAAGTATTACAAAATCGAAGCCGGTCGCTTGGCGGTCGCACCCAACGAAGATGCCGCCGACATCGTGATGATGGGCTCCCTCAGCCAGGAACAGCGCAGCGTCCTGGTCAAGGAATACGAGATTACCGAACATACCATCGCCTCCGCATTCGACTCCGACGAGCTTTCCCGTATCGAATACGACGACGATTTTACCACCATCGTGTTCAAGAAGCCCAAGAACTATTCCGCCGCCGACAACTTCCAGTTCCGGGTGGAATCCTTCGGCATCTTCATCTTCAAGGACTGGGTGCTGCTCCTAACGGACAGCGACATCCCGGTGATGGACGAAAAGCGTTTCTCGAAAATCGACAGCCTGAACACTTTCGTGCTGAAAGTCCTGAGCTACGCCATCTACCACTTCAATGAACACCTGAAAATTATTAACCGCATCAACGACGACCTGGAACAGCGGCTCAACACTTCCATGGAGAACAGGTACCTGCTTTCCATGTTCAGCCTGAACAAGGGCTTGATTTACTACGTGAGCGCCTTGAACAGTAACGACACCCTTTTGAAGAAACTCCAGATGGGTCGCAGCCTCAACTGGACCGAGGCCGAACGGGAACTGCTGGAAGACATCCAGATTGAAAACGGCCAGAGCCTGCAACAGGCCAACATCTACGCCAACATCTTGACGTCCATGATGGATGCCCGCGCAAGCGTCATCAACAACAACTTGAACCAGTTGATGAAGAACTTGACCATCGTGACGATCTCCATATCGCTCCCGACGTTCTTCGCCAGTTTGTTCGGCATGAACGTGCAACTGCCCTTCGGCATGAACGGCGACGCCACCGTGGGTTCGCCCATGACTTTCTGGGCCGTTATCGCCGTGTGTATCCTGTCGGTGGTGCTGTTCCTTGGCTTCTGGATTCGACGGAAATAGTCGCGAGTCGTGAGTGGTGAGTCGGTGCTACGCACCGTTGAGTTTCAACAATCGCGCCTTTGGCGCCAAATTATATGCTCACAACTGATAACTGAAAACTGACAACTCGCGACAGCGTCAGTTTCCTCTATCGCTCATGCTGGCGAACATGGCGACAATCTCGTCGGTAAATTTGCTGTTGGGCAATGTCTGGGCGATTTCAAGGGCCTTTTCCAGATGGTTCTGTGCCGTGGCTTTCGCCTTGTCGAATGCCCCCTTGACGCTCAGCTTTTCCTTGATTTGCGCAGGAATATTGTCTTCGGAGGCCCGCTTGATCAGGTCTTCCATTTCGCGCCGTTCTTCGGCGGAACTGTTTTCGAAATAGAACAGCAGGGGGAGCGTAATGAGCCCGTTAGAAAGGTCGGTAAACTTGGCCTTGTCCAGGTTCTTGGAACCGTAGCCGTAGTCCAGCAGGTCGTCAATAATCTGGAAGGCGATACCGAAGTGGCTTCCCATTTCGGCGCATTTGTCCACCATAGGCTTGTCGAACCCGGCAAGAATGGCCCCGATTTTGGCAGCGGCGTTAATCAGGGCCGCAGTCTTTCCGTCGATAATCCGGTTGTAGGTCTCAAAGGAAAGGCTCATGTCGCCGCAGTGATCCAGTTCCAGGATTTCTCCGGCAATCAGCTGGTCTGCCGCCTGGGAGAGGATTACGGGAATGTCCCGTTCCGTCTCTTCGATAACGCTCTGCATGGACTGGGAAAGCACGTAGTCGCCAATGAGAACAGCCACCTGGGTGCCCCATTCCTTGTGTGCCGTTTTTTGCCCGCGCCGGACTTCGGTGTCGTCGATGATGTCGTCGTGAACAAGGCTTGCGCTGTGCAACAGTTCGATGCCCGCGCAGGCGTGGGCCACCCGCTCAACGTCAACAGGAGATTTCCCACAGTTGGCAATAAGGCAAAGCAGGGTAGAGCGGATGCGCTTTCCTCTCTTTTGGAACAAAACCGAAAGTCTGTCCGAAATACCGGCCGGTGCATTTTTGGCCACATTCAAGATGACCTGCTCGGTCAGGGCAAGTTGGTCCTGGACCAGTTCACGTGCCTGGCCCAAAACAGTCTGGAAATCGGCCTTGTTCAGGTTCATTTTTAGACGTCCAGGTCGTTTAAGACCTTATAGGCGTTATCTTCGATGAACTTACGACGAGGTTCCACGTCTTCGCCCATGAGCATGCTGAAAATCTGGTCGGCAAGCACGGCGTCTTCCACATAGCACTGCTTGAGGAATCGGCTTTTCGGGTCCATGGTGGTGTCGTTCAACTGTTCGGCGGACATTTCGCCAAGACCTTTGAATCGGCTAATCTGTACGTTCTTACGGTCTTCAACTTCGGCCATGGCCTTGTCCTTTTCAGTTTCGTCGAAAAGGTAGCGTTCTTTCTGCCCGACCTTCATCTTGAACAGAGGTGGCATGGCCAGGAAAATGTGGCCAGCGTCGATCAGGGGCCGCATGTAGCGGAAGAAGAAGGTGAGCAGCAAAGTTTGAATATGAGATCCGTCCACGTCGGCATCGGTCATGATGATGATCTTGTCGTAGCGGAGCTTTTCAATCTTGAATTCCGTGCCGATACCCGTGCCGATGGCATTTACCAGGTTCTGGATTTCTTCGGTGTCCAAAACGCGGTGGAGGCTTGCCTTTTCCACATTCAAAATTTTTCCACGGAGGGGGAGGATCGCCTGGAATTCACGGTTGCGTCCGCTCTTTGCGGAACCGCCAGCGGAATCACCCTCGACAATAAACAATTCGCATTCCTTGGGGTCGCGGCTACTGCAGTCGGCCAGCTTTCCCGGAAGTCCGCCACTTTCCAGGACGTTCTTGCGGCGGGCAAGATTACGGGCGCGGTGGGCCGCCTCACGGGCGAGGGCGGCATTGTAAACCTTGTCTAGAATCACCCTGATGGCGGCGGGATTTTCCTGGAAGTATTCTTCCAGCTTGGCGCCAAAGGCGCTGTTCACGTAGCTTGCGATTTCGGAGTTGCCCAGCTTGCGCTTGGTCTGCCCTTCGAACTGGGGCTGGGAAACCTTGATGGCGATAACGGCGGTAAGGCCTTCGCGGATATCGTCGGCGGTAATCTGGGCTTCCTTTTTGCCCTTGGGCATGTCGGCGGCGAACTTGTTGATGACGCGGGTGAGTGCGGTCTTGAAGCCCGTCACGTGGGTTCCGCCATCGTAGGTGTTCACGTTGTTCACGAAGCTGAAGAAGTTTTCCTGGTAGCCGTCGTTGTACCACATGGCCACTTCCAGCGGGTATTCGCCGTTGGGGAGCACCAGATGGATGGGCTCGTTGAACAGGGGCGTACGGTGTTCGTCTACGTAGCGCACGAATTCGGAAACGCCACCCGGGAAACAGAAAGTGTCGGTCTGTATTTTTTCAGGGTCACGTTCGTCGGTAAGGGTCAGGCGAAGCCCGCTCATGAGGAACGCCAGTTCGCGGAATCGGGTGGCCAGGGTGTCGTAGACGTAAACGGTTTCGGTAAAAATCGTATCGTCCGGGTAGAACTCGACGCTTGTGCCGGTGGTGCCATCGCTCTCGCCAATGTCGACCTGGGGGCCGCAGGGAACGCCCTTCGAGAATTCCTGACGCACCACGCGGCCGTTACGGCGGACCGTCACGACAAGCTTGTTGGAAAGGGCGTTCACGCAGCTCACGCCCACGCCGTGGAGACCGGCAGAGACCTTGTAGGAATTGCTGTCAAACTTTCCGCCCGCATGGAGCTTGGTCATCACCACCTCGATGGTGCCGACTTTTTCTTTCGGGTGAATATCGGTAGGAATACCGCGGCCGTTGTCGGTGACGCGGATGCCGTTGCCGGGCAGAATGGAAATTTCGATGTGGTTGCAGAATCCAGCCAGGGCTTCGTCCACGGAGTTGTCTACCACTTCCCATACCAGGTGGTGGAGACCGCGGATGTCGGTAGAGCCGATGTACATAGCGGGGCGTACGCGCACCGCTTCGAGGCCCTCTAGCACGGTAATGCTTGAACCGCTGTAGGCTTCTTCGGCCTTCTTCAATTCTTCAGATTCTTCTGCCATATTTCCTCTGAGGCTCGCGGCCTCTTTTACTAAACTAGACAAAGCGGATGCCCTGGATTACAGGGCTTCCGAGCATCAAATTACACTTGTCAATTATAGCTTTTTTTTGCAGGAACAGTTCGCTTTTCCAGGCGGAATTGTCCACCTTCAGGGAGAGAATTCCTTTCTTGATTTCAAGGGGTTTTACGTGGGGGAAAATCAGGTCCCCGACCACCTCCCGGAACTTCTCCGAAAGGCTCTGGAACTGCATTTCGTCGGTCAGGTGGAACTTGTCCAGAACGCGGCCCACAAGGAGCTCTACGTCCATCAAGTTGTGGCCCGTAAATTCTTTACGCTTGCGTTTCTGGATAGGCATGGATTTACACCAGCAACAGCTTCGACAGGGTGAATCCGCCAATCAGGATGCTGGTCATGCCCGCCACCACGGTGGCCTTGGTGCTCTTGCCCACGCCTTCGGCGCCGCTATGGGTGTAATATCCGAAGAAACAAGCGTAGCTAGAAATAAAGAAACCGTAAAGGGTGGCCTTGATAAGGCCCACCACCAAGTCCCAGTTGTGGTAGAACATGCGCACGCCGTAGAAGAACACGGACCAGGAGACTTCCTTGTACAGGTGGGCCACTTCGTAACCGCCCACGATACCGATAAAGATACTGATGACGGTCAGCACCGGCAGCATGATGACGGTGGCGATAAGGCGGGGAGCCAACAGGAACTTGAAGGGGCTGAGCCCAAGCACCTTGTAGGCGTCAAGCTGTTCGGTCACCGCCATGGTCCCAAGCTCCGAACACATAGAAGCCCCAATACGGCCCGCAAGGACCATCGCGGTGAGGATGGGGCAAAGCTCCACCATCACAGACTTACCGACAGCCATGCCCACGAACATCATGGGAATCATGTCGCCGAACTGGTAGGCCAGCTGCCACGACATGATGGCGCCCGTGGCCATGGACGCCGCGAATACCACGGGGATACTGGTAATGCCCACCACCTGCATCTGTTCGACGGTAGTGTGGAAATTGGAAAATGCGCCGGGAATGTTCTTGAACAATTCCCACACGAACTTGATGTAGTTGATGACCGTGCGGAAAAACCTTCGGACGAACCGTCCCAAGGATTCCGCAGAATTGTTCAACACTTCGACCAATTAATCCCTACTTCTTTTTCTTGTTGTCCTTGGCAGCAGACTTTTCGTTCTTGGCAGGAGCCTTGGCGGGCTGACCCTTGGTGGGAGCGCTTATAGCCTGCTTAAAGAGTTTCATGTCGCTCAGGTACTTGATGGCTTCTTTCAGCTGTTCGTCCCGCTTCAGGGAGAACGCCGTGCTTACGGAATCGTTCACCATGGCGGTCAAGAGTTCCCGCTTGATGCCGTCCTTGATGTAGTCCTTGTTCTCGTCGAACTGGGCCTTGCGGCGCTCTTCCAGGGCGTTCTTCATGTCGGAAAGTCGTGCAGCTAGGGTAGAATCCGTAATGGTCTTGGAGCTGTCACCCATGTAGTTCTGTTCCTGGATGATGCTCTTTTCCAGCTGGTCCACGCCTACCAGGGCGTTGCTCTTCACCTTCATGAAGTTGGTGTCCTTGAGGCAGAAATCCTTGAACTGGGTGTACAGGGAATCGGGCACTTCCCAAGAGGCGTCCATCTTGACTCCGGACTTGTCCAGTCCCGGACGGACCTTTACCGCAAACTTGAAGTACATGGCCATCCGCTCCTGGACCTGTACCACCCAGGGCATGGGAGAAAGTTCCACGTCCACGTCGGGAGTGATACCGCCGCCGCCGAACATCATGCGTCCGTTGTGGGTGTAGAAGGTATCCACCTTGGCGGTGTCCTTCTTTGCGGTGTCGGCCTTGGCTTCGCCTTCGCCATCTTCAGCTGCATATTCCTCTTCCATGATCTTCAGACCCTTGATGCCGTTCTCGGGCTTGTTGATGCAGCGGCCAAAGGGCAGGTAGTAAAATGCAGTGGTGAGCTTCAGGGCGTTCCCTTGGTTGTCCAGCGGGAAAATGGTCTGCACGGAGCCCTTGCCGAAAGAAGTCTTTCCGATAATCAGGGCCCGGTCCCAGTCCTGGAGGGCTCCGGACACGATTTCAGCCGCACTGGCAGACCCCTGGTTCACAAGCACCACCATGGGCATGTCGGGGTTCACGATACCGTCTTTGCGGGCGTGGCTTTCGGTCTTCTGGGTGCGGCCCTTGGTACTTACGATTACGTTGCCCCGTTTCAGGAACAGTTCGCTAATCTCGATGGCCTGGTTCAAGAGTCCACCCGGGTTGTAGCGCATGTCCAGAATCAATTTTTTCATGCCCTGCTTCTGCAAGCTCTTCAGGGCGTTTTCTACGTCGCTCAGGGTCTTGTCGCTAAAGGTGGCAAGCTTGATATAGCCGATGTCGTTAGTGACCATCCCGTAATAGGGCACGGCATGAACCACGATTTCGGCACGGGTAATGGTAAAGTCCATCAGCTCGGGCACGCCTTCGCGCTCGATGGATACGGTCACGTCTGTGCCGATTTTTCCGCGGAGCTTGCTCACGGCGTCGTCCAGGGTCAGGCCCTTGGTGTCCTTGCCGTCGATTTTGCGGATGCGGTCGCCGGCCCGGATGCCCAATCTGAAAGCAGGGGTCCCGGAAAGGGGAGAAATCACGGTGAGGATATTGTCACGGAGGCTGATGGTGATGCCCACGCCGCCGAACTTTCCTTCCATGGAAACCTTCAAGCCCTCGTAGTCCTTGGGGGTGAATACTGCCGTGTGGGGGTCCAAAATGTTACGGATGCCGTTCAGGGCCGCGTCGGTAAGTTCCGTGGGGTTTACATCTTCCACGTACTTGCGGTTCACTTCGGAGAATACCTTGTTGAGTCTAGAAACCTCGTCGTAAAAGTCTCCCGGCGGGGTGGCTTTTTCGGCTGCCGAGGCTATGCCCAGGGTGGCCAAGGTAAGGACAAATGCTTTGCGCAAAATCGAGCTAGTGATAGTCATGCCCAAAAGATACAATTTATCGGTGGCAAACACGGCGAAAAAACGGAAAAACCGGCCCTAAAGGCCGGTTTTTGATAATAGGAGAGAGAGGAGAAAAACTTTTATGCCGCTTCGTCCAGCATTTTCTGGATGCGGTCGTTCCGGAGCTTTGCAAGGGCGCTTTCCTTGAGCTGACGGACTCGTTCCTTGGACAGCCCCACCATAGGGGAAATTTCTTTCAGGTTCAGGTCGCTATCCATCTTGAAGCCGAAATAGAGCTTGAGGATATCGCTTTCCTGCTGGTCCAGGTTCTTGTTCAAAACTTTTTCGAAGACTTCCCGGCGGTTGTTCTTTTCGGCCAGGTCTTCGGTGCGGAATTCTACAGAGGGAATGCAATCTCCCAGGGTGGAATCTCCGTCTTCGCCAACGGGGGCTTCCAGAGAAGAGGTGCGGTTGCCCATCATCAACACCTTTTCGATGGCGTCGCCCTTGTACTTGGAAACTCCTTCCAGGCTGTCGGTGTCCAGCACATAGCTGCCACCCACAACCTGTTTAAGCTTGCCGCCCTTCTTGTTGAAACGGCGCAGAATCAGCTCCTTCTCGGCGCTGATACGGACCGTGCGGCCCTTTTCGGCGATGGCGCGGGTAATGTTCTGGCGCACCCACCACACGGCGTAACTGATAAACTTGATTTTCTGGCTAGGGTCAAAACGGCGGGCGGCCTCTATAAGGCCCATGTTGCCTTCGCTGATGAGTTCGCCCACTTCAAGGCCCTGGCCTTTGTAAAGGTTCGCGATGTTCACCACAAAGCGCAGGTTGGACTTGACCAGCAAATCCAGGGCTTCGCGGCTGCCTTCCTTGACCTTCTTGATGAGCAACTTCTCCTGTGCCGGAGTCAGCAGAGGAATGCTGGAAATATCTTCAAGATACTGAAAATAAGTGCTTTTCTCATCACGGGTGTAGGTAGCGGCGTTCATAGTAAGTCCTTTTCCTTTACGCCTATAAATCTACCTCCGTTTAGGTTTCGGAGTGTCAGGAACTGCCCTAGCCCTTGCAAAAGTTTAATTTGTTTTTTGTCGGAAAAAATCGCTTTTTTGTCATAAAAGTGTCATTATGGGCTGTACGGGGGGCGTTTTTGGACCTATTTTTGTCATTATGGAACCAGAAAAAAGCAAAATTTCCATTTCCAAGCTTCGACAGAGGTGGCAGGGGGCCCAGGAAAGGGATTTCGATCGATATGAGAAAAAAATCCGTGAAATCCTGGAACAGGAGGACAAATTGTCTTTCCCTGTCCCGGCCTACGTGCCCCAGATACTCATATTTCTCTTTATCCTAATTTTTCCCGTGCTCTACATCGGGGATCCGGTTACCCGTTCGGTAATCGGTTTGGACTGGCGAGAACTCATGAACTTCTATTTTCCCGTGCTGATGAGCATCGGGGTGTTCGGTCTTAATCTCAATTTTCTCGTTCCTAATTACATTCTCAACAAGCATTATGGAATTTACTTTGTATATAATGCTGTCATTATTTTGGTAACCTGCTTCTTGCGAGAAGTGGTGTTTTTTTTGATAGACAGGGCTCCCGATCAGGGCGTAAATTACTTTTTCAATTCCTACATGTTCTCTTCGGTAAAAGGGCATTTCAGCTATTGGACCGTTTTTTCCTTTGTGGTGCTGGTTTGTCTGGTTTGCGTCATCTGCGTGTTTTACCGGCTGATATCTACACAAATTCTGCGAGGGTTCGTGGTCAGGGAACAAAAGCGTAGCCGCTTGCAGTACGAACTGGAATTCCTGAAAAACCAACTTTCGCCCCACTTTTTATTCAATACCCTGAACAACATAACGGCGCTTATCGCCATAGATTCCAGGCGTGCGGAAAAGTCCATGATGGAACTTTCCAAGCTGTTGCGGGTGACTCTGTACCAGACAGCCGACGATATGATTCCCCTGGAAGAGGATGTGGAAATTCTCCGGATGTACGGGAACCTGGAAAAGCTCCGGCTAGACGACAGCTTCGATTACCGTTTTGACGTGGAACTTGAAAATCCCAAAGTGATGATACCGCCTCTAGTAGCCATGCCCCTGGTAGAAAACGCTTTGAAACACAGCAAGAACCCCAAGGGAAAAAGCTTCGCCCATATTACCATCAGGCAACAGGGCGACGAACTTGTTTTGGAAACGGAAAATTCCAATTTCCCGAAGGTATCCCAGTCTCCCCGAAAGGCGAGTGGCCTCGGGCTTTCGACCTTCCAGAAACGCCTGGAGATTCTGTATGCGGGGCGTTACGAGTATACGGCTTCTGCAGAAGGCGATGTGTACCGCAGCCGCCTAAAGATCCAGCTCGCCGACAACTAGAGGATTACCGCGCGGCCAGTTCTTCGGGCGTGCGGCTCAAAATATCCCAGTCGCCCCGCTTGATAATTTTGTAGGCGTAGCCCTGTTCGGTAAGGAACAGCTGGCGGTTCATGGAGAACTCCTGCTCCTTGGAATCCTGGGTCACGATACTGTAGAAGTGGGCGGTGCCGCCGTCGCTCTTGGGGCGCAAGATGCGGCCCAGTCGCTGGGCTTCTTCTTGCCGGCTGCCGAAGGTCCCGGAAATCTGTATCAGGATGTTGGCGTCGGGAAGGTCGATGGCGAAGTTGCCAACCTTGGAGACCATCAGGTTCTTCTGTTCGCCCTTGCGGAAGGCGGCGTAGAGCCGTTCGCGTTCCTTGTTGGGGGTCTTGCCGGTAATCAGCGGGATTTCCAGCTCCTGGGCGAGCTTTTCCAGCTGGTCGATGTACTGCCCGATGATGAGCACCCGGTCGTCGGGCTTGTCGAAATGGGCGAGGAGCCGCTTTACGATGTCCGTCTTTTCGGGATTGGTGCTTGCGAGAGTAATCTTTTCACGGACCGGCGCCAGGGCGTATTTCATCTTCAGTTCCGCTTCCATAGGGATGCGGATTTCGTTACAGTCGGCGGTGGCAATCCAGCCCTGGGCCTCCAGCACACGCCAGGGGATGTCGTATTTCTTGGGCCCGATAAGGCTGAACACTTCCGTCTCCTTGTGGTCTTCGCGGACCAGGGTGGCGGTAAGGCCCAGGCGGCGTGTGGCCTGCATCTCGGTACTCAGGCGAAACACCGGGGCAGGGAGCAGGTGCACCTCGTCGTAAATCATGAGACCCCATTTCTGTTCGCTGAACAGCGGGAAGTTCGAGAGTTCCTTCTTGACTTCTTCGTCGCTCAGGTCGTCCGGTTCGGGCTCGCCCTGCTTGCTTACGTCCTTCACCTTCTTGCGCTGGGTGAGAATCTGGTAGGTGGCCACGGTCACGGGGCCGATTTCCTTCACTTCGCCGGAGTATTCCTTCACTTGGTCCAGGGTCAGGTCCGTCTTGTCGCAGATTTCGCGAATCCACTGGCGGGAGGCGGAAATGTTGGGGGTAAGGATAAGGGTCTTGGTCTGGATGAGGGCCATGGTGGCAAGGCCGATGACCGTCTTGCCCGAACCGCAGGGCAGCACGATGACGCCGGAGCCGCCCTTTTCCGAACCGCTGGCGTAGAACACCTGGGCGGCTTCTTTCTGGTAGTCGCGGAGTTTGAATTCCTTGCCTTCGAGGGTGGTTTCCCGGAGCTTGATGGGGAGCGGGTCGCCCTGGACATATCCTGCCAGGTCTTCCACCGGGAATCCGGCGTTGGTAAGTGCCATCTTCAGGTGGCCGCGGCGTTCCGGGTCCACTTCGGCGTGGGAATCGTCCAGGAACTTCAGGATAAACGGCTCCACCTCCTTCAGGTGGCAAATCTCGGTGAACATGTAGGTGTCGTCGGATTCCAGCAGCAGGCGGTCAACCTCTTTGCGGAGCCGCAGCAGCCCGTACCGGGCCATGTAGTCTTCCACCTCGGTAATCACTGTCTGGGGAATGGGGTAGCGGCTCTGGCTTTCTAGCCGTTCCAGCACTTCGGTTGCGCGGAGGCCCGTGGAAGCCGCGTTCCAGAGGCTCAGGTGGGAAATCTTGTAGGTGTGCAGGTGCTCGGGGCTCTTGACCAGTTCGGTGAAGGGAGCGATCGCGTCCCGTGCGGATTCGTAGTTGGGGTTGTCCACCTCGACCATGATTTCGAGGTTGCTCTGTACAATGATTGCGCCATTCGGATTCATAGGGCGGCAAATATAGAAAAATAGGTGTTAGGTAGTAGGTTGTAGGTATTAGGGCTGCGGGTCTCAAGAGGTGTCATCCTCGCCCATTCGGTAAACTCAGGGCAGGCTCCGGCGAGGATCCGCTGGATGTGGACGAAGGTCGTTAGTGGTTAGTGGTTGGTGGTTAGGATTGAAGGTCTCAAGAGTTTTTTTTGGGGGGGGGGAGGTTTCCCCCTGGCTCGCACGCGCATGCGCTTGTTGCTCTCCACCCCCTCTTGCCGGAACAGCCCCGCAGGCAGCCTCGGGTATAAAAAATCCCGCTTTCTTTCAGAAAGCGGGACTTTCGAGCCACCCAGCAGATTTGAACTGCCGACCTGCTGATTACGAATCAGCTGCTCTACCAGCTGAGCTAGAGTGGCGTTGCGGGCTCAAAGATAGCAACAGGGCCTTTTTTTGTCAATATCGGGGCTGTTTCGGTTGGCAAGAATCCCGAATTTTTCTATGATTGCTCACAAAATTTCAAAATGGATGCATATTATGGCTAACGAAGCAAATGCGAACAACTCTGAAATCAAGGAATTTTTTGTCCATCACGGCACCAAGGTCGTAGTGGCCCTGGTGGTCATCCTCGTCGTAGTGGCGGGCGTGGTCCAGCTGAGGGATTCCCGCAAGGCCGCTGCCGCCGAACAGACCGAACTTCTGGGTGCGGGCATGACCATGCTCTACGCCAACGATAAGGACAACGCCCTCGCAGAATTTGAATCCAAGATCAACAGCCGTTCCCTGGAAGGCCTGGCTCTTGCCAAGGCATGCCTCTATGCGGGCAACATCAAGTACGAAAAGGGTGACCTGGACGGTGCCGCCGCCCTGTTCCAGAAGTCTTTGGACAACGCCGGTTCTGTGGTGCTGGTCCGCTCTGCCGCCCTCCACGGTCTTGCCTCCGTGAAGATGGAAAAAGAAGACTACGCCGCCGCCGCCAACCTGCTGGAAAAGTATGTGAGCGAGTTCGGCAAGCGCACCGGCGACAAGGAAGACCGCTTCCAGAAAGAAGAACCTGTGGACGAGGCCCCCATGGTGGCCGACGCCATGTGGAAACTCACGCTGGTCTATCAGCAGCAGGGTCTTGACGCCAAGGCCAAGAACACCGCCGAACGCCTGCTGGAAGTTTACGGCGACAACCAGAACTACGCCGACAAGGCACAGAAGTTCCTGGCTTCTCTGTAGTTCCGAAACGGTTCATTCTGTGTAATTGTCATGCCCGCCACCATGCGGGCATCTCCTTTTATGACGAAACACCCCGGAGCTCTGTCCGGGATTCTTTATTATCGGTTGTAAAACGTCATTCCGGGCCACGACCCGGAATCTAGCATTAAGGCGTCAGGATTTTCCTGAGCTCGTCCGCCGCACGTTCCAGGTCGTCGTTCACGATGGTGTATTCGTACTTGCCCTTGGTCTTCGCGAACTCCATCTCTTTCTTGGCGTTGTGGAGCCGGGTCTGGATGACCTCTTCGGAATCGGTTCCGCGACCCCGGAGCCTGCGTTCCAGTTCTTCTTCGCTGGGTGGCAAAATCAAGATTCCCGTGGCATCGGGATAGACCTTGTCAAAGTTCACCTTGCCGAAAACGTCCAGGTCAAAGAGAACCCGCTTGCCCTGCTTGAGCATGTCCTCTACGAAACTCTTGGGCGTGCCGTAGTAGTTCCCGTGGACCAGGTTGTATTCCACCAGGGCGTCGTCCTTGATCATCTGTTCGAACTCTTCCTTGGTCTTGAAAAAGTAGTGGACCCCGTTCACTTCGCCTTCGCGGGGGGCGCGGGTGGTGGCGGAAATGGAATACACGATGTCGGGGAACTCCCCGATGACCTTGTCTTTCAGGGTGGTCTTGCCTGCGCCGCTGGCGGCGCTCATCACGAACAGCTTGGATTTCATGGGAGGCAAATATAGGAAAATTAGGCAGTGAGCGCCTTGACCCTGTCCCGGATGGATTCCCTGTATTGCCGCTTTGCCTCGTCGCTTAAAAAGGACTGGCCCAGCATAGCGTCCATTTTGGAAACGTGGGTCACGATGTCTTTCACAAAGCGCAGTGCCCGAGTCTCGACGATGCCGATGCGTTTGGCGAATTCCATGAAATCGGTTGCACCGTAGAAGCCGTTTTCCCTGTAAAAATTCGTCTGGAAGGAATCCTCGTCCTTGAACAGGTCCAGGGCCGTTCGGGAGTCTGAGGCGTGGAGCGAGGTGTTCATCAGGTCGTAGGCCGGTGAAAGTTCAAAGACGCCTTCTTGGTTCGGGCTGTAAATGGAAAAATTCTTGATATGGGCGTCTCCGTTACATACAAGATAATTGAAAAGGACGATCCTGAAAAATTTATCCAAGGCTATGGTGTGGGCGCTGACATGGTCTTTTATCAGTTCCGCAATATCCTCGTAACTCAGACTTTCGTATTTGTAGTTGGAGCCTTGCTCTTCGCTGGACAGGTCGGCGACTTGGGCGAAGTCTTCTTGGTGGATTCTTGTTCCGTCTCTGCGTACATCGTATCGCTTGGTCAGGTAGGCGTATTCACCAGGTGGAAATCGGAGTAATGCGGATTCGGCCACATCCAGTTTGAATATTTGCCTTGCCATTTGCATGGTCACGTGCTCGTTGGCGGGCATGTCGGCGTATAGTCGGAACTGCATGCTTGTTGCGGGTTTCAGGATATAGGAGCCTTGCCGGTCGGTGGGAACGAGCCCCTTGCCTTCGATTTTCAGGGAATACTTCGGCTGCGCTCCGGATATGGAAATCCGTTGGGGCTTGCCATCTGGGGCTTGGGCTATGTCGGGCAGTGAAAAATTTAACATGGCACTGAACCTGTCCTTGCCGAAAAGTTTTCTGGAACAGGTCCGGCAGAAATCGGTTTCGGTTTCCCGGAGGCAACAATGGCAGCGATTCACTTTACCTCCTGCACGGTAATGTCTCCTATGGTTTCGCCCTGGGCTAGGGCGAGGAGCATGTCAAGCTTGTTCGACGGGTTGAGTTTCAGGCTCCGGCAGATGGCCTGCCTGCTTTCGCCCTCGGGCAGGAGTCCCGCAAAAAAGGGGAAAAGGCGGCGCGAAGAAAAAATCTTTTTTGACTTGGGTAGATTGATGGCGATGGATGCCCCGCCGTTTGCGAGATAGTCGCGGTTGTAGAAGAAGACGAAGCGGCTCCTGTTTGATACGAGATAGCCTGCGACAGTCCCGTTCTTGAGAACCCGGGCCTTGCGGATTTTGCGGAAGGGGCTATTCATGGATGATGCGCTCCTGCAGGGAAATGACCAGGCCAAGGGACGAGAGAATTCTGGAAAGCACCTCGATGCTCGGGTTTGCGCTGTCGTTCTCGATGGCGCTTACGGTTCGCAGGCTAACTCCCGACATTTCCGCCAGGTCCGCCTGCGAAACGCCCAGGGACTTTCGTCGTTCTTCGATTTGCTTGCCGATGACCATAAAATAAGAAATATATTGCTTACTTTTGAGTGAAAATAGATAATTTTTGCAAAAATGTCAACAAAATGCGTAATATGTTGCGTAAAATAAAGAAAACTGCTTTCTGTTTACGAAAATTTACTTGGCTTTGTTTTTTTTGTTTACATTTGAGTTGCCCAGTTTAGCGGGTCGAACGAAAAAAATTTCCACATGGACTGTTTTGTTGGCAACATTTGTGAAATAATCATCGCCATTACGGCAGTTTTAGGTGTTTGTGTTTCCATTACTACGTGGAAAAAAAACACGCAGTTGGAACATAAGAAAATAGTGCAGGATTTCTTTCGTGAGTCGTTTGAAGACAAGGATTTCGCTACGATTTTTCATAGTATTGATTACGACAAGAATTTTTATGGTCCTGATTTCCACGACTCTGAATTGGAAGCAAAGCTAGACAAGTTTCTTATCAGATACACATTCTGTGTTGGCTTTGTTGCCGGCTCAAATCCCAATGATAAAAATATGGATTGGATTAAATACGAAATCCATCGTATTCTGACAAATTTCAGTATTCAATCTTACTTGTTTAATTTATGCAATTTTACAAAGCGCATCAATGCACCCTTTCCTTACAAGTCGCTTGTTGATTATGGCAAATCTGCGGGACTGCTTGACGAAACATTCTTTAACGCCGAACGGGGAGTAAAGAAAAATGGAAAGACTTTGAATTGGTAGGAATTAACTAAAAAAAAGAGGTAAATATGAAATGTAAAACTGTCGCGCTGCTTATGTTGTCCATGAGTATGGCTGCTTTTGCAGCGCAGAAGCCATGCTCAGAGGTTTTCCCGAATGAAGCGAATGTAAAGACCTCGTTAGGTCTTGATGGTTCCCGTTGTACCGTGTCCAGGGTTACAAATCCCAAGGGCAAAGTAGTCATTCGCGTAAAAGTGTCTAAAGACAATAGTCGTTTTGTGTATGTTATGGAACAAGAATGGAGAGGGAGAGCGGTATATGAATGTGAAGATGTTGGTGCTGGTAAGATCTACGAGTGTAGTGGCAGTGTTCCCGATAAAGATGACAAGATCCTGAATTTTAAAGGGGAAAATTTTATGACTGGACTTCTAGAACAAATTTTTTCTGGCCTCTCTAGTGCAGACAAATACTACCTCTTCGGTGGTTTGCCGCCGTGGGAAGAATAGGAGCGCCTCAATAAGGCAAACGGCTCCCGAAGGGAGCCGTCTTGATGTTTTGTTAATATCGAACTACGGCTAGTTCTCGAGAATCTGTTCCCTGGTAAAGCCGAAATACGACATGGCGTTTTCGACGGACAGTACTCCATCGCGAACCATTCTTTTTGCCGTGTTCAACTTGTCTTCGTTGGCTTTTGCTTCGGCTTTTTGCTGCGTGTCGGCAATGGCGTCGGCCACCATCTTGCGGCGGACATCGCCAGCACTGACGAACCCGTATTTCTGCCCTATGCTCTTGAACGCCATGTCCAGCTCCTTGATGAGGTTGTCATCTACGTACTCCTCTAAATATAACTTCACTTTGGAAATAATGCAAGTCGCCTTGTCGTAGGGCATTTTCTGCAGCGCTCCCTTGAATTTGGGCAAAACCGCAAGCAGTTTATCCTTGTCAAAAGCATATTTCATCGCCACGATTCCCATTCCGGTTTCTACGTCCTCGCAGGCGAGGCAGTCGCTGTCGGGAATGTCCGCCATATTTATGAAGGTGCACTTGAAGGGAAGCACGGCCCCGTGAAAATATTTGGGGTATCCGTTTTCCAGTAGTTTTAGAGGATCCCAGTTATCGCGGCCGTTGTAGAAGATGATTGCCATGGTGGGGAACCCGCTAAATATGCGATTCTCCTCGTGTAGCCTCATGACGGAATGGACATACCGGTCAATCTGTTCAAGGATTCCGACATCACGCCCCGACTTGTGCTCCAGCAGAATGCCCACGAGTACGGGTGCGCCCGTGGCAACGTTTACACGGAAAGCGATATCCGCTTCGCCTGTTTCATCTACTTCTGAATACGAGTCGGGAATCCGAATCAAGGTATCCAGGTTCACCACCGAGAGGAACTCGCTCAGATCCCGGTTCACCTTCGCCGACAGTTCCAGCAGGTTCCTTGCATGCCCGGTGTCTGAAAACAGCCACCTAAAAAACGGGTCGTGGTTGCGCTTTGCAGCGCCTGTATTTTCGCTCATCATAGTTTCTCCTGGCCACACGCGGAGAACGACCGCGCTGGCCTTGTTCTTTTGATAATATGGGAATTCGGGCCGGAACCGCCGGCCCATCTGGCAACTGGTCCAAAACCGCTTGAACCACGAAGAATCCCATTCGGGAAACCGAGGGGTAATATACAAAAAACTATTTGCTAGAAGGTGTTTTTTATTAGAAAAAATTCTAGCTTCAATCTGCTCTAAACTTTCTAGCGGATCCTCGTGATTCTATCGCTGCGCTCCAGAATGACAGCGAGGATGACACCTCTTGAGACCAGCTTTACTAACTCCTAAATCCTAGCCCCTAGATCCTAATACCTAACCCTACTTCTTATCCTCAATATACAACGGTCTCTGCTTGACTTCGTCGTAGATGCGGCCGATGTATTCGCCCAGAATCCCGATGGAAATGAGTTGCACTCCGGCAAAGAACACGATGGCCGTCATGAGGGAGGCCCAGCCCGGCACCGTTGTGGCGGGAGAGAGGATTTTTTCCAGGATGGACCAGACGAAAACGCCGAAGGCGATGAGGGTGGCCAACAGCCCGATGTAAAAACTGATTTTTAGAGGGGCAGAACTGAATCCGGTGATGCCGTCCCCTGCCAGGTGGAGCATCTTACGCAGGGGGTATTTGGACGAACCGGCAGTGCGTTCGGCCCGGTCGTACTTGACGCCGATTTTCTTGAAGCCTACCCAGCATACGAGCCCGCGCAAGAAACGGCTCCGTTCCGGCAGGTTTTTCAGTTGGTCCACCACGCAACGGTCCATCAGGCGGAAATCGCCGGTGTCGGGGGGAATCTCGATGTTGGTAAGCTTACCGATGAGCCTGTAGAAACAGTAGGCGGTAAAGCGCTTGAAGATGGTTTCACCCTTGCGCTTGTTGCGTTGTGCGTAAACCACCTGGTAGCCTTCACGCCATTTTTCGAGCATCTCGTGGATGAGGGCCGGCGGGTCTTGCAGGTCTCCGTCGATAATGACTACCGCGTCACCTTGGGCATGGTCCAGCCCGGCGCTGAAGGCGGCCTGGTGCCCGAAATTCCTACTGAAGTTCACCAACTTGTTGGTAGAACCGGCGGGAATTAGCCCTTCCAGGATTTCCCGGGTGCGGTCCTTGGAACCGTCGTTCACGAAAATCAGTTCGTGCTCGATTTCCTTGAGTTCTTCTTCCAGAACCCGGTAGGTTTCGGCAACGATTTCTTCTTCGTTATAGACTGGGATGATGACGGACAGGAGCATACGAGTAATATAGTAATAAGAGTTACGCCCTGTGGGCTAGTTTCTAGTTACTAGTTACTAGAGATGCTGAAAAAACATTCTAGTGACTAATAACTTGGAATTGCGGCGAGGCCGCTTACGGTATCAGCACCGGGTTCACGAAGTCCACGTGGCTGCAGTCGATGCTTCCCTTGGCTGTCGTCTTGAGGGTGATTTTCTGCACCCCTTCGATGTTTGCGGTCAGAGTGTGGAGGCTCCCGGCCTTGAATACCGGCGTTTCGGCAAGCACGTTGCCGTCGCCCAGCACCTGTACGGACACGCCTTCGCTGCAGAGGGATTCGTCGTCCAGGCCAACTCCCGCGCGGAATGTCTTGAATGCGGCCGCAAGACCATAGACGGTCTCTGAGGCGGCATGGGTGGCAATGCCGTTTTCAAAGACCTGCCCGTTGATAGTCAGAGGCTTGCCTTCAATGCTTTTGTTCATGCCCATGTTGCCCCATTCTTGCTTGTGGGAATCGTAACGCATATCCGTCAGTTTCTTGACGCCGTTCCCTTCGTTGAAGAAGGTCTTGTTCACCTGGGCCAGGACCTTGTTGCCGTCCAAGACAATATAGCGGAAGGTGTTGTAGCCGGGCTGCAACTTGTCGTAACTCACCAAGATGTTGTATTCTCCGGGAACGAAGGCTGTATCCTGCAGCAGGACCCTGTCGTGCACAATCCGGAGCGTCCAGTTTTTGGGAGCGCCCCTCTGTTCTATGAGTTTGAAATTCAGGAGCAGCGGGGATTCGCTCGGATTTGCCGCAGCGCTGTCGCCTGTAGTTACGGCGGCGCTGTCATTTGTCGGAGCGACCACGCCTCTCGTGGGTTCGGAAACCTGAATGATGTTTGTGGGGTCGTAGTTCTTGCGTCCGTTGAACTTTGCAATCTGCACCCAGTAGTTGTTGGTAATCAAGACATTCTTGACCCCTTCCAGGTCCATTTCCCGTTCGAACACGTCGCAGGTGGTGGCAATTCTGTGTTCCACCGCCTTCTTGTGGTAGGTCTGGCTATCCCAGCAGTCCAGGCCGCGGATGTAATAGACTTCGCCGTTGTACTTGTCCAGCAGTTCCTTAATCTTGCCGTCGTTCATCTGGCGGACCTTGTCGTAGTGGTAGGCGGATACGCCGTAGGCGATAAAGTGCCAGGGCCTGCCGTAGATGAACAGCTTGTTCGTGGGTTGCTGTTCGTTCAGCCATTTCCAGATTTCCTGCTCCTCGGTGGTCAGGTGGTTCCGGTTGTACATGACATTGCGGTTGAAGTCCGGCTTGTAGTGGAAAGTCCAGCCCGCAAAGAGAAGCGTAAAGAGAAGGCCAAGCACCAGCACCGCCGAGGTCTGTTTTTTGGTCTTGGAGTCTGTACCGAAATATTCAATCAGGTGGGCTACCGGCAGGGCCGCCAAAAAAGCCATGCTGGGAATCATCACCAGGCTGTAGCGCTGGTTGATTTCGATGCCGAAGTCGCCGGACACGTTTTCCAGGATCATGTAGGTCTGGATATGGTAAAGGGCGAGGAAAACGAGAACTTCCAGGTAGAACTTGTTGCCCTTGCGGAAATCCATGACGGCGCGGTAAATCAGGTACAAGAGCCCTGCAAGGAACAGCCAGTTGAAATAGGTGAGGAAGGGATTCACCAGTTCGCCCTTGTCGTTCAGGGGCTTGGTCATGACTTTCCAGTTGTTCACCAGGTCTTCGACAAAGTGGCCGTGGGCAGAGAACTCGCCGCCCTGGAATCCGAACCCCTGGAAATAACTGATGGTAAGCAATGCAGGTACCGAGAACAGGGAAAGCACCACGAAAAAGACGGGGGCCTTGAAATCCTTCTTGTCCAGCATTTTTGGTAGGGCGAACAGGATAAAGGGCAGTAGGCAGAAAACCGTCTCTTGGCGGGTCTGGGCAAAGAAGGCGAGGGTGAGGGCGAGGAGCGCCCAGTGCCGGACGGTGTTACGGTCAAAGGCCCAGCGGAACACCAGCAGGGAAAGGGCCGAAAGGAAAATGTACAGGGGTTCTACCGACATGGCGCGGAACTGGAAAAGCACCGTAGGCTGTAGTGCCATGAGGAGTGCTGCGAAGAATGCCAGCAGGGGCTGCCTTGTCCAGGCCACGATGGCGAGGAACATCAGCAGGAAGGTGAGGGGAAGCATCAGCAGTTCGCCCTTGAAAATCCAGTGCAGGTCGTTTCCTAGCAGGGGCATTCCCAGGGTATAGATGAATGCCAGGCCCTTTGTCTTGAAACTGTTGCTCTTGTTGGTGCAGTTCAGCATGCCGTTCTCGAATTCGCCCTGGTTGCAAGTGCCGGATTCGTGATTGAGGTACATGTTCTGGGCCACCGACATGAACACGCTTTCGTCGCTCTGGACCCTGTGGCGGGCCTCTATCTGGGTGCCGGCGAAGACGGCGATGGCGATGGCCGAAATCAGGGCGGCAAGGGCGATGGGCTTTTCGGGGAGGATTCCCTTCAGCCATTCACGAAAGTCCTTGTTCAGGGAGACAAACAGGGCGATTCCTGCCACCAGCTGCACCATAAAGAGGGGGAGGGGCAGGTTCAGGTCCAAAATGCGGATGGTGTCCTTGTGGCCCACGTTAGGGCCCAGGTAGATAAGGAAGGGAATGGCCAGGGCGATAACGAGCCCGATAATTCCTGCGGGATGTAGTAAGTTCTTGAGTAGCAACGAAATAAAGTTTTTCATGTTGTTCGAAAAAATTCGGGGTTCTTTTTTTGAATTTACGCAAATATAATTTTTTCTCATATAGGGGCTCTGCGGCCCTAGAATACCTTGAGAAAATGGCCCAAAAAAACTAGATTTGGGGCGCAAAAATTATACCCAAGAGGTTGGTCGTGCAAGACTCATTAGTTACCAAAGCCGCAGACAATGTCCGTATCCTTTCCGCCGCCATGGTCCAAAAGGCCAAGTCCGGTCACCCGGGTGGTGCGATGGGAGCTGCTGATGCTATAACGCTCCTCTATTCCGAGTTCTTGCGCTTCGACCCCGACGATCCGAACTGGATGGCCCGCGACCGCTTCTTTATGGACCCGGGCCACATGAGTCCGCTGCTCTATTCCGAACTGGCCCTGGTGGGTCGGCTCACTATGGACGACATCAAGAATTTCCGTCAGCTGGGCTCCCGCACGCCGGGCCACCCTGAAGTAGATGTGGCTCTCGGTATTGAGAACTCTTCGGGCCCTCTGGGAATCGGCCACGGCATCGCCCTGGGTGCGGCCATTGCGGAACGCTTCATGGTGGAACGTTTCGGCAAGATTTTGGAACACAAGACGGTGTGCCTGGTTTCTGACGGCGGCCTCGAAGAGGAAATCGCCTACGGCGTGGGCCGTATCGCCGGCCACCTCAAGCTTTCCAATCTGATTTTCTTCTACGACGCGAACCAGGTGCAGCTCAGCTGCAAGACCGAAGAGGTCATGAGCCACGACTTTGTGGCCCAGTACGAGTCCTGGGGATTCCGCGTCATCGAATGCGACGGCAGCAACATCGCCGAACTCCGCAAGGCCTTCAAGGCGGCCTGGGCTGAAACGGAACGCCCGGTGCTCGTCTATGGTCATACCACTATGGCCAAGGGCGCCGTCGCCGAAGACGGACGCAGCTACGAAGGCGAGGTCAGCACTCACGGTCAGCCCCTGAATGCTGCCGGAGCATCTACCGAAGCTACCGTCAAGAACCTGGGCGGCAATCCCGAAGATCCGTTCCAGATTTTCGACGACGTGAAGGCCGGTTTCGAGGCCCGCAAGCAGGAGCTTCGCGGTATCGCCGCCGAATGGAAAAAGCAGAAGGCCGAATGGGACAAGAAGAACGCCGAAAAGTCCGCCACCCTGAACGAATGGCTCTCCGGCAAGGCTCCCAAGCTGGACCTGTCGAAACTCCCCGTCAAGGAAGGCGTGGCCACCCGCGTTACCAGCGGTACGGTGCTGGGCTACCTGGCCGAAAATTACCACAACATCATCTGCAGTTCTGCTGACCTTTCCAACTCCGACAACACCCAGGCCTTCCTCAACAAGACGGGTATTTTCCGTCCGAACGATTTCAAGGGTGCCTTTGTGCAGGTGGGCGTGGCGGAACTGACCATGGGCGCCATCTGTAACGGTATCGCCCTGCATGGCGGGCTCTACCCGATTTGTGCCACCTTCTTTGTGTTCAGCGACTTCATGAAGCCTGCCATCCGTATGGCGGCTCTCATGGGACTCCCCGTGAAGTACGTGTTCACTCACGACAGTTTCCGCGTGGGCGAAGACGGCCCCACGCACCAGCCTATCGAACATGAGACCCAGATCCGCCTGCTGGAAGACCTCAAGAAGGAAAACGGCAAGTCCGAGATGCTGGTGCTCCGTCCGGCAGACGCCTTCGAGACTCTGGCAGCCTGGGAAATGGCTTTCGAAAACAACGACAGTCCCACGGCTCTTATTTTGACCCGTCAGGTGGTGAAGAGCCTCCCCGGCGAAAACCGCTACGAAGCCGCCAAGGCCTGCCGTAAGGGTGCCTACATTGTAAGCGACAACACCGCCGCCGGCGAAAAGCCGGACCTGACCCTGGTGGCCAACGGCTCCGACGTGCTGCTGGAACATGAAGCCGCCGAAATCCTCCGCGGCGAAGGCAAGAAGGTCCGCGTGGTCTCCATGATCAGCCCGGCCCTGTTCCTCTCCCAGCCCAAGGATTTCCGCGACAAGATTCTGGTGCCCTGGACTCCGGTGTTCGCCCTGAGCAGCGGTCTTCCGGTGCTGTTCGACCGTGTGGTGGGCGGCTTTGGAAAGGCCTGCGGTCTGGAACGCTTTGGCGCTTCCGCTCCGGCCAGCGTGCTGGAAAAGGAATTCGGCTACGTGCCCGAAGCTGTGGTCAAGGCCGCCAAGGAATACCTTGCAGAATTCGCCCAGAATGTGGCAGATTTTAAGGCTAAGAATTAGTTAGAGGCTAGGATTTAGAGACTAGGATCTAGAGAGAAATTTAGGTCGCGGGTTGTCCGCGACCTTTTCTTTTTGCTTTTGCGCAAGTTCATGAGAATGTGGCAACTTGTCATTGCGAAGGGCCTTGGCCCTGAAGCAATCTCTGTCCTGACTACTTTTTCTTCTTGCCCGGCGGGCTTGGCATGAATGGGCTGCCGCCGCTGGTTTTGCCTGCTTCTGTGCGGGACAGGACTTCTTGACCCACGACCACGGAATCGCCCAGTTCTAGGCCTGCAAGGATTTGCACGTTTACGCCGTCGTTAAGACCGGTGGTGACAGGGTGGGGGACCAGTTTGCCGTTCAGGTTTATCCAGACTTTGTCGCCGTCCGGTTTGGTCGGGCGGGTCATTCCTTTCTTCGCACCTTTTTGCGAGGCTTCTGGGAATCCGCCTGCGGCCGCATCTGGCGGTGGCGGCAGTCCTTCGGGCTTTGCAAAGGCGGTGCCGCCAGCAGGGTTGAACTTCAGGGCCTTTACCGGGATGGTGAGGGCGTTTTTCACTTCTTTGGTGACGATGGTGCAGGTGGCAGTCATGCCGGGTAGAAGCTTGAGTTTCGGGTTCTTGGCGTTGATGACCACCGTGTAGGTGACCACGTTGCTTGTGGTGGTGGGGCTCAGGCGGACTTCTTGCACCTTGCCCGTAAAGGTTTCGTTCTGGAAGGCATCTACGGTGAAGGTGACCTTCTGGCCTTTTTTCACCGAGCCGATGTCGGCTTCGTCCACGTCGGCCATGACCTTCATCTGCTTCAGGTCTTTTGCGATGACGAACAGGGTGGGCGTGCTCATGGAGGCGGCTACGGTCTGGCCTACATCTACGGCCCGCTTCAGCACCACGCCGTCGATGGGGCTCTTGATGGTGGCGTAGCTCAGGTTCAACTTGGCCTGGGCCACGTCGTTCTGGCTGCGTTCCAGGGCGTACTTGGCGGCGTTCATGTTGTATTCGGCCTGTTCCAGGTCAACGGCGCTGGCGCTGTTGGACTGTGACAGTGCTAAAATTCTCTGGTAGGTGTTGGCCTTGTATTGGTAGTCGATTTCGGCGGAATGGAGGGCGATTTCTGCCTGGTTCAGGGTGGACTGCAATTTGGACTTGTCCAGTTCCGCGATGACCTGGCCTTTTTTGACCTTGGAATTGAAGTCCACGAAGATTTCGGCGATGTCGCCGGAAACCTGGGTGCCCACTTCCACCTGGTCCACGGGCTCCAGGGTGCCGGTGGCGGAAATGACGGTGGAAAGGGTCAGCTTGGTCACGGGGGCGCTGACAGGGACGCCTACTTCGCTTGCCGCAGAATTTCTGAAGAAAAAGAACTTCACGCCTACGGCAATGGCCGCAAGCACAAGGAGAACGACGAGTATCTTCAGAAGTTTCTTCATGGGTCGGTTGCAAAAATAAAAAGTATTCTCGTGACTAACACAAACTTTGATGCCCCGGAACCGCAATCCGTTGCATTTTTTATATTACCACCTACCACTAACTACCAGCCATTGAAGCCTCTTGCCCCCAGCACCCCTAAGACCTACTACCTAAAACCTAACACCTACCAATGACCCGTATCGTAAAAAAAGATGACAGTGCCGAAGTCCGCCGCGTGACGTGGGTGGGGCTTGGCTGGAACGCAGCCTTGACGGTACTCAAGTTCCTGGCCGGTTTTTTCGGCGGGTCCCAGGCCCTGGTGGCAGACGCCATCCACAGCGCCTCTGACTTTGTGACGGACATTGCGGTTATCGTGGGAAGCCATTTCTGGAACTTGCCTCCCGATGCGGAACACCCTTACGGGCACCGGCGTTTCGAAACTCTCGTGACCCTGGGCATCGGGCTTTCGGTGGCCGCCGTGGGCGTGGGTCTCGGCTACAAGGCGGTCCAGACTCTTTTGCAGGGAGAGGGTGCACACCCCGAAACCGTGGTGGCGGTGATGGCACTGGCTTCCATTGTTATCAAGGAAATTCTATTCCGCTATACCCGCGCCGAAGGTCGCAAGATTCGAAGCCAGGCCCTGGAAGCAAACGCCTGGCACCACCGTAGCGATGCCTTCAGTTCTATACCGGTGCTTATCGCGGTGGTCATTTCGCTGGTGTTTCCGCAACTCTGGTTTGCCGATGCGGTGGGTGCTCTGATTGTGGCCTTCTTTGTGCTGCGTTCGGCCTACGAGATTGCCTCTCCGGGGGCTAGGCAACTGGTGGACCAAGGGGCAAGCGAGCAGGTGGCCAAGAAACTCCTGGAAATCGCCCTCGGGCATTCGAAGGTGATGAGCGTCCACGGGTTCCGCACCCGCTATGTAGGGAGCGACCTGCATGTGGACCTGCATATCGTGGTGGATGCCCAGATGAGCCTGCTGGAGGCTCACGACGTGGCCGAAGAGGTGGAGCAGCTGCTGATCCAGGCCGACGAGAACGTGGTGGACGCCTTGGTGCACGTGGATCCCTACGACCCTGCCCGCGCCGGCAAATCGGAAGAGATGGAATAGCAAAAGCTTAACAGCACGGGCTTAACGTCAAACGGCATATATCAACGTCATGGGTTCAACGTCATTCCGGGCTTGACCCGGAATCTAGAAGAGAAAGAAATTGAAGAACGAATATAAGGCATTCCTTGTAGGCAACGGAACTATGGGCGGCCGCCATCGTGGCCGTTTCGAGGCTTGCGGTGTCAATTTTGTGGCTGTGGCTGACACTCAAGCCGAATTTGATGAAATTACAGATAAATTAAATCTTGAAAACGCGGTCGAGGCGGGGGTGGATTTCGCTGTCGTGGCATCCCCGGCCACAACCCACTACCGCTACGCAAAATTCTTTCTGGAGAGGCGAATCCCCGTCTTTGTGGAAAAGCCTCTGGCCACTACCACCGAACAGGCCCAAGAACTGGTGGACATGGCTACGGCGTCGGGGACTACCCTGTTTGTGGCCCAGTCGGAGTGCTTCAACCCCATCTTCCTGAACTTCCGCAAGCACTTTTTGGCGGAACTGAACGAGAGACGTGCTGATGGCGGGGCCGGCTTTGCGGCGGGAGGAATCGCCGCGATGGACGGGCACGGCTGCGGTACGGCTGGTAATGAACCGTGCCGGGGCGTGCATCTGGAATTTAGGCGGGAACACCGGTATTCCAGCCGCTGTCGCGATGTAAGCGTGATGCTGGACTTGCTTGTTCACGACCTGAGCATGTTCCTAACCATGTTCCGTGCCGAAGACGTGAAACTAGAATGGATCAAGACGGGCAAGAAGGCGTCTAATGACGAGGCGGAATTCGATTCCGCCATGATGCGGCTTCGGGTTGCCTCGGGAGAATACCGGGGCGTCATCGCCGACTTTTACGTGAACCGCAAAAGCAACTGCGACATGCGGGAAATCGCCGTGGAGTTCCCCAAGTCAAGATATACGGTGAGCCTTGCCCATTACGATTCCGAAGGCGAAGTCGAACACGTGCCCGATTCCCTGGACAACGAACACCGATTCTTCTTGAAACTCTTGGCAGGGGCCTGTACAGACTGGGGCCGCCGCGCCGCCCAAAACGCCGCCGATTGCGTGAAGATGTGCGGTGGGGTGTGATTGCTGATTTTGATTGTGTAAAAGGGGAAAGCCTTCCCCTCGCTTCAGCCCCGCCCCACCCTTAGTGTCAAGCCCGCGTAGGCGGGCTTCTCCTATTTACACCCACCCTGGTGGGGCTTTCGCTACCCTTTCTAGCGGGCTTCAGACGCCAGCCCGCAACTCCTGGCTATACCAAAGAGAAGAGAATTTTTATATGGACTAAAATCATATTGGCTTAAGAACGTAATTATCACCTTCCGTTTAAAATTTCATTGGATGTTTTCCTTGAAACGACATTATCCATCAGTTCTTCGCAAGCGTAATCTAAATTTTCGGGAAACAATCTTGATCTAGTTATTCCCATCATTTTTAGATTCCTCAAAAGGGTGGGCTTTGATTCTTTTGGAATGCGTATAATTTCGCTATAGGGGTGATTCTTGGACCAGGGGCTTATTTCTCCCCAAAGAAAAGAATCTTTCAAATCATTCCTTAAATTGATTTGATTTGGGAAAAGCAAATACATTCCCTGTTGAGCGCTTTGACGCGTTGCCCATGCAGGGGCGTTTACAAAGATTGGTGTAGAGAAAACAGAAACAACTTTTTGTTCATCTTTGTAAAGATTTCTGTATTCGTCTTCGTAATTTTTGAAATATGTTTGTCTATATGCTTTATTGAGGAAATCTTTTGCCAACACAAATCCAGATGAAGATTCGATAAGTCTGTAGGTATCCGCGATAGACTGCATAATTGGATAGGGATTTTCTTTCCGACGCATATTGTAAAAGACGATGACCTCTCCATCTTTTTTTTCATTACCACAACAGGCAAAATAAAGAGCAACCAAAGGATTTTCAGAAACATCCAAAAGTCTGGTATGTATGCCATAGTGTTGCATTAAAGCCAATCGTTCAATAGGCAATAATGATGGTTTAAACACGTCTGGATATTTAAGGCATGCTACATCAATTATTGATTTTTCGTATTCTAATAAATTCTTTTCGTATCGTTGTTTTTTATATGAACGGGCGATAGACGGTGTTATATCGTAATCGGAACTAGATTGGCCGCGAAATAGGACTTCCGAATCAAAACATTCGGCCGTGCTGTAATGAATCAAGGTTGGCTTGATTTTTTTTTCTTCTTCGTTCAAATCAGAACCGTCAAAATACTTTTCGGTAAGTTCTCGCCAACTTTTCTTGTGCCGAACTTTATAAACAATTGTGTTTATGAAATCAGATACACTTCGCACACTGTCAGGCTCTTTTGAAGGAATGGACAATTTAAGATATTCAGATCGGTACATAAGTTAGTCCTTTATGCAACGGATTGATCCACCTGCATTAGAATTCGGCGCTCCTTCTAAATCACAAGTATCAAGGCCCCATTCAAAAGTCGCGACAGACTCTGACTGCATCCTAAACCAAGTCCGTTTTCCCATTTGATAAAAGCCATCTTCTCCCTTTGCACCAGCAGGCAAAGCCGAAAAACCAAATGTATCTAAGCCAAATCCGTCATACACCCAATCATTTTTTGATTTAAGCCTTTTTCCTGCAGAATCATATCCGCCGGCAGTTCGACATAAAATGGTAAATTCTTCTTTTGTTGGAAGATGCCAATCTTTGGGGCAAGCTTTTAGCGAAGCGTCTAAAGTGTATAATTTCCCGTATTTTACACAATTCTCATCGCTATTTTCATAACAAGCAGAACCTGTTTCCGTTTTGTAATTCAAATTTTCCGCCATCCACCATTGATCGCCGATTTTCACAGTTCGATAAACTTGCCCGTCGCGATCATCGGTAAGAGAGCCGTATTCGCAGGTTTCGCAAGGAGGAGGTGTCATATCTTCAGAATTAGAAGAAAATGTTGCTAACGATGAGGATGATGTATTTCCATATTCATCAAAATCTGCCTCAGATCCTCTTTTCCACTCATTATTGCTGCAAATGTAATAGGCACTTTCGCTTTCAACGAGAATGGACTGACCATTGTTCTGTGCCGAACAAGTTCCCAATTCGTAAATGGTTGGGACTTTGTATGCCTGAGACGACTCATTTTGGGAATTCGTATTGTTGCCAGAATCATCTCCGCATGCAATCATCATGATTGCCGCAATCGAAGCTAAAACCGTCTTTTTCATCTTTCGCACCTTTTCTGCCAAGGGCAGTCTGCGAGCAGCGGTCTTGTTCTGAAAGCCGAATGAGATTGCTTCCCCTTTTTGAGGGTCGCAATGACAAGATGCCATATCTTTTCTTGGAAAACAAAAAAGGTATGGTGTCGCTCGGCTTTTGTTGTGAAGGCTCTGGTAAACCTGCCGCTCAGAAGCACAACGGTAAGTGAAAACTCACCGTGGGCATACGCCCAACGACCCACACCCGATCGGTGTGAGTGTTCGTCTTCTTCCCTGAACGGCTATGTACTTGCGTACAGACCAAAGTTTACCAGACTTTTCACAACGGGAACAAGAGTACTACTCTAATTCAATATGTCACTAGAAATATATATAAAGAAAACAGAAAGGGGTTACCCCGAAAATTGCAAAAAAGCGGGATTTTAGGAGATTCCGGGTCAAGCCCGCAACGCCAGGCCTGCAAAAAACACGCGAAATTTGCGATTATTCTGCGCTTTTGGTAATATTTGTAATGTTTGTACTTTGCGTTTTTTGCAAAATTCTAAATCTTGATACATTGCGTTTTTGGCAAAATTTTAGTATATTGCATAAATGGAGGCATCCAGATGATTACCTTTGAACGCAAGATTTACCAAAAACTGTTGCAATGGAAAGCGGAATCACAGGGTAACGAAGCGCTTCTCATAGAAGGGGCCCGTCGAGTCGGTAAAAGCACCGTCGTGGAAACTTTCGCACAAAGAGAATACAAATCCTACATTTTCATCGATTTTAACGATTGCGAAGCATCTGTCAAGAAGGCTTTCGACAAGTTGAACGACCTGAACAATTTCTTCGCGGTTCTCTCCTACACATATGGAGTGACGCTTTATCCGCGGAATTCTTTAATCATTTTTGATGAAGTGCAAAAATTCCCAAAGGCTCGCCAAAGCATCAAGAAACTTGTCAAAGACGGTCGGTTTGATTATATAGAAACAGGATCACTCATTTCAATAAACGAAAATGTAAAGGATATAACCATTCCTTCGGAAGAGACGTCCATCCAGATGTTTCCGATGGATTTTGAGGAGTTTTGCACAGCCTTTGGAAAATTAAACATTTGTGAATACATACGGCAATGCTTTTTTGACAGTAAGCCGTTGGAACAGGGGCTGCACGACGACGCCATGCAGTTATTTAAGTTGTATATGCTTATCGGCGGGATGCCACAATCCATTGCGGAATATCTGGAACACTCCTTCAGTTTTGAATATAGTGACCGACGCAAGCGAAGTATAATTAGTCTATACAAGAAGGATATTCAGAAAATCAAAGGGGCCTACCGATCCAAGGTCCTTTCAACCTTTGAACAGATTCCGGCTTTTCTCTCCAAACACGAAAAGCGAGTGACTTTGTCAAAAATCAAGAATGGAATTAATACCGAGAACACATACGAGAATACCTTTATGTGGCTTGGCAATTCCATGATAACAAACAATTGTCTCAGATGTTCCGACCCAAATGTGGGCATGGCTTTGAACAGCGATGATTCTGCAATTAAGTGTTATATGGGCGATACCGGACTCCTTTTTTCGCACGCTTTTAGCGAAAATACAATCACAAACGAGCAACTCTACAAGCAGATTATGAATGACAAGCTTGCGATAAACAAGGGAATGCTTTATGAAAATGCGATTGCACAGATGCTTGTGGCTAACGGGCATAAGCTGTATTTTTACACGCACTATAACCAGACTTTGCATAGGAACGATTTGGAAATAGATTTCCTGCTGAGTGACACGGATTCCGCAGGGGGCAAGGTTATTCCCATTGAAGTCAAGTCGTCCAAGAATTACACCACGACTTCTTTGACCGATTTCAACCGCCTTTACAAAAAGAGAATTGCCAAGTCGTTCATTATCCACCCGAAAAAATATTCCATAAAAGAGGATGGAACAATTTGCATTCCGCCCTATATGACTATCTGCTTGTAAAAACGGTTTCTTTGGAGAAGTCCTGTATATAAAAAATCCCGCGACGTTCATCGCGGGACTTTGTGTAAAGGAGATCCCCGCCGGAGCCTGCCCTGAGCCTGTCGAACGGGCGGGGATGACAATTAGGATTACAGCTTGATGCTGCAGGGCTTGGCGTGCCAGATTTCTTCGGCGTACTGCTTGATAGTACGGTCGGAACTGAACTTGCCCATGCGGGCCACGTTGAGGATAGCCTTCTCGGCCCAAGCCTTCTTGTTCTGGTATTCCTTCGCCACTTTGACCTGCATGTCCACGTAGCTGCGGAAGTCGGCGCAGAGCATGTAGGGGTCGTGAGTCAGGAGTTTGTCTGCAATGTGCTTGAACAGTTCCGGACGGTCGGGGCTGAAGAAGCCAGAACCGATCAGGTCGATTACGCGACGCAGGTCGTCGTCCTTCTCGTAGAAGTCACGGGGACGGTAGCCCTTGGCCAAAAGGTCGGTCACTTCTTCCACGGTGAGGCCGAAGATGAAGATATTCTCGTCGCCCACTTCTTCCTTCATTTCCACGTTGGCGCCGTCCAGTGTACCGATGGTGAGCGCGCCGTTCAAGGCGAACTTCATGTTGCCGGTACCGGAAGCTTCAGTGCCTGCGGTAGAAATCTGTTCGGAAAGGTCAGCCGCCGGAATGATCTTCTCGGCGAAGGACACGCGGTAGTTCTCCAGGAACACCATCTTGAGCTTGCCCTTGCAAACCGGGTCGGCATCGATGATAGAGGCCACGGCGTTGGCAAGGCGGATAATCTGCTTGGCCATCCAGTACCCCGGAGCGGACTTACCACCAATCATGATGGTGCGGGGCATGATTTCCTTGCCGTCCTTCAGCTGGATGTACAGGTGAATGGCATGCAGGATGTTCAACAGCTGACGCTTGTATTCGTGGATACGCTTGACCTGAACGTCGAAGAAGGTGTTCACGTCCACATCCACGCCCTGGGTTTCCTTCAGGTACTTGGCCAGGCGTTCCTTGTTCTGCTTCTTGACGGCCATGAATTCCTTCTGGAAGGCGGCGTCCTTGGCGAACTTTTCCAGCTTGCGCAGGTCGTCCAGATCCTTGACCCAGCTGTCACCAATCTTCTTGGTGATAATCTCGGACATGGCGGGGTTGGCCTTGCGGACCCAGCGGCGCGGCGTCACGCCGTTGGTCTTGTTGTTGAACTTTTCAGGCCACAGTTCGTAGAAGTCCTTGAAGAGGGTGGTCTTCAGCAGGTCGCTGTGGAGGGCGGCCACGCCGTTCACGGCAAAGGAACCCACGATGGAGAGGTAGGCCATGCGGACCATCTTGCAGCCGCCTTCTTCGATAAGGCTCATGCGGGCAAGGCGGTCGTTGTCGCCGGGCCACTTCATGCTGACCATGCGGAGGAACCGGGCGTTGATTTCGTAGATGATCTGCAGGTGGCGGGGCAGCAGGTTCTCGAACAGGCTGACGGGCCACTTTTCCAGAGCTTCCGGCATCAGGGTGTGGTTCGTGTAGGCGAAGGTGTGGGTCACAATGTCCCAGGCCTCGTCCCACTCCAGACCTTCGATGTCCAGGAGGATACGCATCATTTCGGCAATGGAAATTGCCGGGTGGGTGTCGTTCAGCTGGATCGCCACCTTCTCGGGGAACTTCTTCCAGTCATTCTTGTGGAGCTTCTTGAAACGCTTGATGATATCCTGCAGGGAGGCGGAGCACAGGAAGTACTGCTGCTTCAGGCGCAGTTCCTTGCCGTTCATGGAGGAATCGTTGGGGTACAGCACCTTGGAGATGGTCTCGGAAAGTTCCATGTCCTGCACGGCGGCGATGTAGTCGCCGTTGTTGAAGTAGGAGAGGCCGAAGTCGTCGGTGGACTTCGCGCTCCAGAGACGCAGGTTGTTCACGGTGTTGTTCTTGTAGCCCGGAATCGGAGTGTCGTACGGCAGGGCCAGCACGTAGTCCTTGGTTTCCCAGCGGTTGCGGAGCTTGCCGTTTTCGTCGGTCCAGCTCACCACGTAGCCGTAGAACGGCACCTTGATGGCGTTGGCCGGACGGGCGATTTCCCAGGGGTTCGGCAGGCGCAGCCAGTTGTCGGGCTGTTCTTCCTGCTCGCCGTTCACGATCTTCTGGCTGAACATACCGTATTCGTAGCGGATGCCCATACCGGTGGCAGGCAGTTCGAGAGTTGCCATGGAGTCCAGGAAGCAGGCAGCCAAGCGGCCGAGACCGCCGTTACCGAGACCCGCGTCCACTTCCTGCTCGCGGAGTTCTTCAAGAGTCATGCCCAGTTCGTCCAGGGCTTCGGTCACGGCCTGTTCCACATCCAGGTTCAGCACGGAGTTGCCGAGGGTACGGCCAATCAAGAATTCCAGGGACAGGTAATAGACGCGCTTCACGTCTTTCTCGTAATAAGTCTCCTGGGTCTTGATCCAGCGGTCCACCAGACGGTCGCGCACGGCGTAAGCCACGGCCAGGAACTTCTCATGGTCGGTGACGGTGTCCATGCTGCGGGCCAGCGTGTGGTTGATATGGTCGGTGAACGCTTTGCGGAAGGATTCCGCGTCGGTTCCGAGAACCGGGGCTTCTACAGCCTTCTTAGATGCTTTTGCCATAAAAATAAGCCTATGGTTTTAGGGTTGAAAATTCACGAGGGAAAATTTAGAAATCTTTGCCTGGATATGGGCGGGCCCCGCTTCGCGGGTCGGGCCCTTGCGCTATAAAAAGGCCTGATGTTCGCCCTGCTCACCGGCCTTTTTTGCGTTCAAAAGGGGCACATGCCCCTTTCGAATGGCTGCGCCACTTCACGCCCTCCCGCAAAAGCGAGAAAAAATTAAATTAGGGAAAATAAACGTGAGGAAATTATGGACTGGAGCAAAAATGCAATCAAGTTTTTAGGCTTGGCCTGTGCAACAAGTTTTTTCTTTTTCGTAGCGGGTTGCGGTGACAGTTCTTCAAATCCGAGCTCGACGGATTCCGGTACGACGCCTGTTCCTGAATCGGCTGGCAGTGTTCCCGATGCGGGATCCTCAGCAACAGGGAGTGACCAGACGGGCCCATCGGCGAATTCCTCGCTTTATGCTTTTGAAACGACGCCCGGGATCCTTGCTGTCGCACCTGACGCAGACGGTTTTTATGATATGGGCGATGTTTATAAGTCCGTTCCCAAGACGAGCAAGATAGCCTTTGTAATACGTCATTCTAAACGCGGAAAAAGTTCAAAATCAGAATCGCAACTTACACCCATAGGGATACAAATGGCCCAGACCCTTGGCACAAAACTAGTGGGTGATGAATCGTTCTACTATGCATCGACTGATTTTGTACGTACTCGTGAAACCTGCAGCAATATTGCCATAGGTCGGGGGGAAGCCGATGCCAAGGTTGTGACGTGGGACGCTATTAATGGCGGCTATTTCTTGACCGTGCCTAGTGACACTTTGGATGCTCTTGTTTCTAAGGTGGGAGGTAATCCCAAGTACATCGCTCAGTACGCTTATGGCGCTCCTTTCTCAAATTTTGCAGATGTACTTCCGTCTTACTTTTACGATTTGTTTGAACGGGGAAACCAGTTCGTGAGCGAGGTTGTTGTTGCCAATATGTCCAATTGGAATCGTGTGAGTGTTCTTGTAACACACGATATGCTGATAGAACCCCTCATTGCCTTTGTTTCAAATAGGACCATCGACTTGAGGGTCTATGAAGGCAATTTCCGTTGGGTCAATTATCTGTCTGGAGTTGCCGTGATTGTTGATGAAGCAAATAAGGTGACCGTATTACCTGTTCGTGGTGATGAAGTGGGCTGGATGACCTTTAGGGATGAGGTGGACGAAGGCGTTTAATGAAAGTCGCTTTACTTGGTTCAACCGGCCTTGTGGGGAAAAACGTTTTGAGCCTGCTTGCAAGGCTTCCGCAGGTGGTACATGTCTATTGCCCGGTGCGAACGGTGCCGGACTTACAAGCCCTTGGAATTACTCGGGGGGAATCCAAGATACACTTTGAAATGGTGGATTTTGAACAAGTGAGCGGAACCTACCGCCAGGTCCTTATGGCTGGATTTCTCGGTTGCGATGCTGTTATATGCTGCCTCGGCACGACTAAAAAGCAGGCGGGCAGCAAAGTTGCACAAGAAAAAGTGGATGTTCGGCTTCCTCTTTCGCTGGCGGCCATTGCCAAAAGTGCAGGAGTCAAGAATTTCTTGTGCGTCAGCGCCCAGGGTGCCGACAGCCATTCGCCTTTCTTCTACAACCGTCTCAAGGGCATGCTAGAAGAAGGGTTGACTATGATGGGTTTTGAAAGCCTTACCCTGGTGCGTCCCTCCTTGCTTTTGGGCAAGCACAAGGACAAACGTTTTGGCGAAGAACTTTTGCAAAAGACCATCGGGGCCCATCCGGAGTGGATTCCGGCCTACGTGCGGCCGGTACACGCCGAAACCGTAGCCGCCCACTTGGTCGCATCCCTCTTGAAACCGCCTACGGACCATATCTGCGCCACTGACGGCGTCAAGGGCAAGCGAATCATCTACAACCGCGTCCTTGCCCAGACGAAGGTGTCCGAACTTTTTTAATTTCATATTCCACACTCCACATTTCACATTTTTTTTCATGTCCGAAAAAACTTTACTGCTCCTTGATTCTTACGCGCTTGCGTTTCGCATGTTTTACGCCTATAGCCAGAATCCTCTGGTGAACAGCAAGGGCGAAGACGTCTCCATGATGCATGGCTACTGGGGAGCGGTCCTCCGTATTCTGGCAAAGCACAAGCCAACCCATTTTGCCATCGCTCGGGACGTGGCCCACACCAAGACTTTCCGCCACGATCTTTATCCGGACTACAAGGCCAATCGCGGGCCCATGCCCGAAGAAATGGCCACCCAGATGCCTCTTCTAGGAGAGAGCATGGAGGCCAGCGGAATTCCGCTGCTTTCGGAGCCCGGCTACGAGGCCGATGACGTGATGGCCAGCGTGGCCACCGCTGCGGTAGAGGCTGGCTTTGACCATGTGGTGATTCTTTCCAAGGACAAGGACATGTCCCAGATCGTATCCGACAAGATCCACCTGTTCCATTTGACCAAGGGTGCCGACGGCATAGACTTTGGCCCTGACCAGGTGGTGGAAAAATATGGCCTCCCGCCGGAAAAGATTCGGGATTACCTGGCGCTCATGGGAGATGCCAGCGACAACGTTCCGGGGGTCCCAAAGGTTGGTCCCAAGACTGCCATACAGCTGCTGAACGATTTCGGCGATATGGACAACCTGTACGCCAATCTGGACAAGGTGACCAAGAAGGGACTTCATGATAATCTGGAGCAGAACCGGGAAAAGGCGTTCTTGAGCAGGGAACTGGTGACGCTCCAGACCAAGCGGGCCTTTAGCGGGAGCCTTTCTGCCCTGGAATACAACGGAATCCATGTGGATACCCTGGCGGAGATTTTCAAGGAACACGAAATCAACAGCCTGCTGCGCTTGCTGGAAAAAGTTCCTGGCAAGGCAGGGTTTGTGCACGATGGCGACAATCAGCAGGGCGATTTCCCGGAGAGCGACCGCGCCGCCGCTGCCGAAAACGTTCTCCCCACCTACATTTGCGTTGATTCCGCCGAAAAGTTCCAACAGATGATGGCTGAATTTGCGGCGGCTACAGAAATCGGTGTGGATACGGAAACCGACGGCCTGGATTCCATGGCTTGCAATCTGGTGGGGCTATGCCTTGCCGCCGCAAGCGAAGACGGCTCTGTTCCCAAGGGCTACTACGTTCCCCTTGCCCATACCGACGACATCGGGTTCCCCGTAGGCAATTTTGACAGTGCAGCCGTAAAGGAATGGTTCCTGAGTTTTTGGGATGAATCTTGCGAGGTCGTTGACGGCAAGCATCGCCGCACTTTCGTTTTTCACAACGCCAAGTTCGACTTGCATGTGCTTTCCCGAGCTTTTGGGCTTTCCATTCCGCAGATTGAAAAGGCAAGAATCGTAGATACCCTCATTGCCGCCTGGATGCTTTCGCCGGGTCAGACGGGACTCGGGCTGGATAACCAGGTGATGCAGCGCCTGAACCACGAGATGATTCCCATAGAAAATCTCATCGGGCGTGGCAAGAGCCAGATTCCTTTTAACCGCGTTCCTGTGAAGGATGCCGCCGAATACGGCGCCGAAGATGCGGTCTATACGCTCCGCCTCTGGAGGCCTCTGCTGCAAGAGCTCCAGAAGATGGACTACGAGAAGTTTTTCTACAGCCAGGAAATGCCCTTGCTCAAGGTGCTGTACCAGATGGAGGGTGTAGGGGCCTACGTGGATACGGCTGTCCTCAAGAACCTGGAAGTGGAGCTTGCCGGTCGCATTGAAAAACTGGAAAAAGAAATCTGCGACATGGCGGGGCTGGAATTCAACATCGGTAGCCCCAAGCAGTTGGGCGAGGTGCTGTTCGATACGCTGGGGCTTCCCGAGATCAAGAAACGCAGTACCGATGCCGCCGTTCTGGAGGAACTTTCCGTCAGCGCGCCCCACCCCATCGTGTTCGCCATCATCGAGTACCGCGAACTCAAGAAGATGCAGAGCACCTACGTGTCGGTGCTCCCGACGCTGGTGAACCCGAAAACAAAACGGATTCACACCAGCTTTATCCAGTGGGGGACGGCTACGGGTCGCCTTTCCAGCCGAGATCCCAATTTGCAGAACATCCCGGTCCGTAGCGATTTGGGCAAAAAGATTCGTGCCGCATTCGTTCCTGAGAACCCTGACAATGTCATCTTGGCGGTGGACTACTCCCAGATTGAGCTCCGCATGTTGGCCCACCTGAGCGGCGACCCCGCCCTTATCGAAAGTTACAAGGAAGGAATCGACATTCACGCCCGCACGGCCGCCGCCATTTACGGGGTGGAACTGGATGCGGTTACCGCAGACATGCGTCGCGACGCCAAGGTGGTGAATTTCGGCATCCTCTACGGCATGACGGCTTTCCGCCTGTCTCGTGACTTGAAAATCCCTATGGCCCAGGCTAGGGACTTTATCACCGGGTATTTCGGCATGTATCAGGGAGTGCAAAAGTTTATCGACGACACCAAGGCCTACGCCCACAAGAATGGCTATGTGGAAACCCTTTCGGGCCGCCGCCGTTACATTGCAGGTATCGACAGTTCTGACCGCATGGAATCCCAGATGGCGGAACGCATGGCGGTAAACACTCCTGTGCAGGGCTCTGCCGCCGACCTCATCAAGATTGCCATGATCCGCATTCAGGAGCGAATCAACAGGGAAAATCTGCCCCTCAAGATGATGCTTCAGGTCCACGACGAACTGGTTTTCGAGTGCCCCAAGGACCGGCTGGAAGAGCTTTCTGCCATGGTCAAGGCCGAAATGGAAGGGGCGATGGAGCTGAAAGTCCCGCTGGTGGCAAGCGTTGGCTTCGGGAAAAATTGGCTCGAAGCGCATTAAAAAGGTGCGGGAATGGCTTTTGCCCGGCTTACAATTGCAAACATTATTGTATTTTTAAAGGGAGAGGTTTATTATGCGGGTGTCAAAATATTGTAGCGTTTTGCTCGTCGCTTTCTTGACCATCGGATTTGTCGCTTGTAGCAATACGGTGTCTTCTACCGATGCCAGTGACAATGGTGGTCTGGATGCCGTTCCTGGGTACCATCCCGGAAAAAGCTATAACGGACCGACATCTTCCGAAAAAACACCGTCAGGTGGTAGTAGCAGTTCAGCCACTGCAAGTAGTGCTTCTGAAGTGTCGTCAAGTTCCTCGATGATAGAAGTTGATTTCTCTGAATCAAAAATTCAAGTGGATGAACGAGGCTTTGCCGTTATAACGGAAGAATACCTTGTAGATGTTACTGCATCAGTTGCTTCAGAATTAGAGGACTTGAAGGCCCAATTGGAAGATAATGCAGAGCCGGAAGGATTCGATGAAGTCGGTCAACTGGCTCTCGGTGTTGATGATTTACAACTAGACAAGTATCTGTATTACTGCTATACGGAATCAGAAGATTGGTTTCAGATAACCAAGGATAAGCTTTTGGAAACCAAGTTGCCTTTCTTATGGGGTGGCGCGGCTTACGAAGCCAGGGGTAATTTTACCCTGGATTTTGCAGAAGTTTGTATATCCATCTATTCCAAGTTGGAATAGATGCTTGAATTTTTTTTCTTGAAAAAATTGCAAATTTGTCCAGATTTGGGCAAATTGTGTACAAATGTGTGAAATTATTCACATAGCTATTGCTATTTTGTTTATAAAAATATATGTTGTATAGACCCATTGTTCGGAGGTTCTATGCAATTGACAAAAATCCTGCTGCCAGTTACGGCTCTGAGTATCTCTTTGGGGCTTTTTGCCTGTTCCAGTACGGTGTCTCCTTCGGAAGGCTCGGATGATGCAATTGCTTCCGAAGAAGACGGCCTGGAACCGTTTATTCCCGGCTTTGATCCGGGCAAGTATTCATCCAAGACGGACGAACCCTCCAGTTCTGCTAGCGATGTAACTTCTAGCGAGTCCGAAGGGCAGTCTGCTACTTCCGGTGAGGAATCTTCGGAATCCGGCACAGAATCGGCCTCTTCTGGTGATGACAGCTCTGCGAGCAAGGGCGACGGGTCTTCTACTTCCGGTGAAGAAAGCACTGCTAGAGTAGGTGGAGATTCTTCGGCCTCGGGAGACGAAGGCTCTGTATCCGGCGACGAATCCTCGTCAAGTACAGGCGAAGTGTCTTCGGCGTCTGGCGAGAAAGTTGATTTTTCGGGATCACAAATCACACCAGATGAAAATGGCAACGCTACCATTACAGAAGAATTTATGGAAGGTGTGACAGATCAAGATGTACTAGATGATTTGGACAAGATTGCCAATGGCGAGACTGTAGATGGCTATGAAGAGTCGGATCAGTTAAATTTCAAAGTTGATGATCTTGATTTTGACAATTATGATTACTTCTGCTTTACTGGAGAGCAGTCTTGGCTGAAGATTACACAGGATCAGCTGAAAGAGTCTGGTCTGCCCTTCTTGTGGAATGGAAAAGCTTATGGGCTAAGGAAGAAGTATACTCTTCGGTTTGAAGGTACTTGTAATGCCATATATGTGAAGAGAATAACGGATTAAATTTATTTAGAGCTTGAAAAAGTCCCTTGGTTAAATGCCGAGGGACCTTTTTTATTCCCGCTTAATCACGTCCTTCTGGGCAGTCACATGGGGCATGAATCGCTTCATGAAGGGGATAATTCCCAAGTATAAAAGCATGGTGACCACGAAGACAAAGGCAAGGCTTGCGTTCTTTGACCAGTGGATGTGAAATTCCCGCAGAATCTTGATGACGGCCCACTGGATCCAACCATGGGTCACGAGAATCATGATGGAATATCGCCCAAAGTAAGACACCAGGGGAATCTTCTTGATGGCCTTGGACATAAGGAGTATGCCGGTCGCTCCGGATAGTCCGCAAAGGTAAGTGCTCCAGAAGGGCAACTGGAAATGGTTTTGCACATAGCTTACCGTTGAGTCCGACAAGAGGTACACCAGGCCAAAGCCCAGGAGGGCCAAGGGAATGTTCAGCTTGTCCAACTTGTTCGGTTTCAGTAGTGCCGTATAGCGGAAGGCGAAATGTCCGGCGCAGAAATAGGGAATGGCCGTCATGGCGGTGTCCATGAACATGGGCAGGTTGATACTTTTCCGCCCGAGGAAAAATCCCAGGCCGCCAACGGCCAATGACAGGGCCACAAGCCCAGCATTGGAAAATTTTGGCGGGAGCTTCTTTGCCGCGAGGTAAATTCCGTAGAAAATCAGGTTGGTCCAGAAAAGCCCCAGCAAGAACCAGATGGGAAAATTCGGGAACTGTTCCTGCCAAATGAAGGAATACCACACGCTACAGCCGGGGCTTGGCCGCAGGTGGAAGTGGGCGAGGATGAACGGCAAAATGCAGGAAGTGGTAATGAAAAAGAAGGTGAAGGGGATCAGCAGCTTGTTGACTTTCCGCAGGCAAAAGTCGAAGAATCCGGCGTAGCTCTTGAAGAACAGCCCCGAAAGAAAGAAGTACAGGGGCATGCGGAAGGTGGAAAGGGAAAGTTTTAGCGGGTAGGTGTCCAGCCCCCAGGTGCTTGCCACATGGTGCCACACCACCAGCATGATGCAGAGGCCTTTGGCAAGGTCCACAAAGGCGTAGCGGGGCTTTTCGGTAGGTAGGGCGGAGGGCATTTGAATTTTTTAGGGAGCGGACAAAAATTCGAGGATTTTGGTCTTGAATTCGGGCAGCTCGTCGAATACGGCGTGGCCGTAACCTTCGTACATCTGCAATTCGCAGGGGGTTCCTGTGGCCTTTAGCCTGTCGTAGATTTTTTGGGAAGCTTCGGGGGTGACCACCTGGTCCTTGCTTGCGGCTAGAACGAGGGTGGGGCACTTGATGTTTTCCAGTCCGTTACGGGTGTCCACAAAATCGCAGGCGTCGGAGAAAACGGCAAAGCGGTCCATCTCTTCGGCAGAGACGTCCTTGTACATGACCTGGAGGGCCCTGCCGTAACGTTTGGCGAAAGGTTCCGAGAAGCAGTCCCGGATAAAGGCTTTCACGAGACCGTCGCCATCGTGGGCCCTGGCAAGCCTAGTCCATTCGCCGATTACCTTGAGTTGTTGGGGCTCTGCCTTGGAGGTGGAACAGCCGAGAACCAGTTTCCAGACCAGTTCCGGGTAATTTGCCGCCAAATGCTGGGCCACCATGCCTCCTTGGGACACTCCGTAAAGGGCCACGTCCTTGAGGCCGAGGGCACGCAGGGCAAGTGCCTGGTCCCGGGCCATGTCTTCTACGGAATAGCCGGGGTTGGCGTCCTTTCGCCGGTCGAAAAAGTAAAGCGTGTAGCCTTCGGTGAACATCTTGAAGGGCACTTGCAGGGCGTCTGCAGATTTCATGACGCTCCTGATGGCAAGACCCGGAATGACCACCAGTGGGCGAGGGCCGCTTCCGAACTGGGCGTATTCCATTTCGAATCCGTCGGTGCAGACATTGTGTACAAGTTTATCACTCATACCCTAAAAGATAGATACATCTTTCGCAAAAGGGGATGCTATTTCTTATTTTTTTGTCATCCCCGCGAACACTTTCGTCGTCATCCCCGCGAACACTTTCGTCGTCATCCTCGCGAACACTTTCGTCGTCATCCTCGCGAAGGCGAGGATCTTGTAAATAAGGAGTCTATATGAACAAGTTCTTTGCCATCCTCGGAATCATCTCGCTTTCGATGCTTGCCGCCGCCTGTAGCGACACCAAGACCGCCAAGGAAACCGCCACCGCAGAAACTGCGGGCGTTGAAACTGCCGCACCGGTCGAGGGCACCAAGACGATTACGCTTTCAAACGGGGCGAGCGTCACCTGGATTCAGGACAACACGGGCAACAAGCTGAACCCGCGCAGCCTTTTTAGCGACGCCAGCGATTCCCTCTACAACAGTCTGAACATGCCCGACGGCATCCCGGCCAGCGTGAGCACGTTCCTCGTGAAAGTGGACGGCAAGTACATCTTGTTCGATGCAGGCCTCGGCGCATTCGGCGGGCAGCTCATGAACCGCCTTGCCGCGCTCGGCGTGAATCCCGACAGCATCGGGCTTGTCTATCTCACGCATTTCCATGTGGACCACATCTCGGGTCTTGCCGTGAAAAACGACGCCGGCAACGATTCGAAGGCTTTCAAGAACGCCGCCGTGTATGCGGGCAAGGTGGAATACGACGCCTGGATGAACGACATCCCGAAAAACGACTTGCAGAAGAACATCATGGCGCTCTACAAGGATAGCCTGCACTTGTTCGCCTTCGGTGACTCGCTCCCCCACGGAGTGCTCGCGATGGACGCCGTCGGGCATACGCCGGGCCACACCGCATTCCAGCTAGCAAACCTGCTTGTCGTCGGTGATTTGATGCACGGTTACGCCCTGCAGAAGGACCACCCCGAAGTCAATTCCAACTACGACATGGACAAGCCGAAATCCGCCGAAAGCCGCAAGCGCATCATGCAATACGCAAGCGACAACAAACTCCTGATGGCCGGCATGCACCTGCCCCCTCCGGGATTTGCGGAATAATCCTAAATAGACATCGCTGCCCAGAAGCCCAATGTAATATCAAGGGAAAATGTATAATACACTTTTTTGGAATTGATTAAATAACCAAATTCGTGAGAACCAAAGCCTAATCCCGCAAGTCCTCCTATACGGACAGACCATCCGTAGTCAAATCCAGTTTTGTATGCCCATCCAATTTCTGGACCAGAGGTAACCGTGAATATCATGTTTTCAAACATATAACGCAAATTGGGCTGAAAATAGAATCCCACTTGATCATTATCAAAATCATAAATCAATCGAATTCGATTGGTCCACATGAGCTCATTGGTTGGTTCCCAAAATCCTATCAAAGAATCTGGTCTAGTAGTTTCGTACAAAATAGCGGATGCGCCAACTATAAAGTCAATCCCGCCAGAAGCTATATATGGTCCGCCGCCCATAGACCATCCCCAAAGCGTCGGTGAAAAGCCATCTAAAATGCAGTAGTAATTATCTGATTTTTGACATGCCGATTCCTCTGCCATCGAAATACCCGGCAAAAGCAAAGCTAAAACAAAAATCAGGCTCCTAACAAACTTCATTTATTATCGTGGACCAACGACAACAGCAAATTAAAAAGTTTTTCACCGATAAAGCGGTTCATGCCCCTAAGCATAGTAACACTTTGGTCAATTTCATCTGCAGTAAGTAACTTTTTCTGGTATGCGGCAAAGAGAATACCTATGCTTCCGGTAATCGTCAGTTTCATACTCTCGGCTACAACACGCCCCTTGCTTTCATCAATCAGCAAAAGACTCGGTTGTTTTTCATCTGCTAAGATAATCGCTTCACTTTCGCCCAGATCCAAACCAGTCGCTCGTTGCAATAGGGATACTCTTTCTGCGGAAAGTTCCGAATGAACTTCCAAAAACGGACAATTCCTAAAATACTCTGCTTCTTCAGGGTATTCAGTATTACGAGTCAGTTCTTCAAATACAGCAAATGGAATGTGAACGGAATTATATAGTTTATTCAAAACGTCAATCCGTCCAATTTTGAACAGAGTCAATAACGGAGTCGTGTCAGAGACAACGATCACTTAGACTCTCCGCAAGCAGCCAAAGCGTTTGCAATGTCGCGTTCAAGTTCCGCTTCGTCCATGTCAATATACGGAATGCCCATAGAACCATACAGCTGGATTAGAGACCACTTATCCATTTCAAGGATCTCGGCGGCACGGCCATGCGAAATCGTCCCGTTCTGGATATAGGGGTACAACAGCATCGCGCGTTGCTTCAGCCACATGTCACGCTTATTTACATAAGGTTCCATCGCAGTCGTTATTTCAATTGTTGCGGTTTGCATATTCATACCTCACTTATAAATATACACTTTTTCACACAAAAGACCAAATAAAGAAAACGCCCTTTCGCAAGGAAAGAGCGTTTTCATAGTCTTTTGGGGATTGCCGCGGCTCCTCACGGAGCCTCGCAATGACACACTAGGTTAAGCCTTAACCGTCGTAAAACAGAACGCCTCGCCGTCGGCGTCGTTGGCTTCGAGGCCATCGGCAGCGGCAGCCCACTTGATAGCGACTGCTTGCGTCTCGCCGGCAATGTAAGCCTCATTCTCCGCGACAGCCTGCTTGAAGACGTCGCTTGCAGAGAACAGCGTCACTTCAATTTTGTCGGTGATGGCGTAGTTCTGGTCCTTACGGCGGTTCTGGATGCGGTTCACGAGTTCGCGGGCCACGCAAGCGCGGCGGAGTTCGTCGGTAATCTTGAGGTCCAGAGCCACGGTGAAGTGCTGGTTGGCTTCCACGGCCATGCCGTCGGCCACGATGCGGTTGAGCATCAAGCAATCGGCACCGACTTCACCGAAGTCGAACTTGATGGTTTCGCCAGCCTGGAGAGCCTTGATTTCATCGACGCTCAGCGAATTCAGCTTGGCGGAAATCACCTTCATGTTCTTCGCGTAATCCGGGCCCTTCGCCTTGATGGCGAGGAAGTTCGGCTTGGCGGAGAGTTTCACGAGCTTTGTCTCATCTTCGAGGAACTTCATTTCGCGAACGTTGAGTTCTTCGAGGATCAAATCCTTCATGGTCTCGGCAACGTCCTTTTCTTCGTTACCGTGAGCAACCACCGTCATGCTGGCAATCGGCATACGGTTCTTTACGTTGTTCGTAGCACGAATCACGCGGCCCATTTCGACCATGCCACGCACCATGGCGATGCGTTCCACGAGCTTTTCGTCCATCAGGGACTTGTCG
>OCTW013416413.1_pt1 | contig 98261 bp, 84 predicted proteins | sample 1539671 | NCBI WGS metagenome assembly OCTW01 (sample SAMN02144230, study PRJEB22623) | gut metagenome | biome: sheep rumen | host: Ovis aries | place: New Zealand | reverse complement strand
GCAGGCTTATCCAAAAGGCACAATGGTTTGTGAGTTTGGAAACGGATAGAAAAGGGAATGTCAGGATAAAGATTTTGTGTGCGGTTTTCAAGGTATAAGGCCCAGTGGCTCAGTTGGTTAGAGCGCCGCCCTGTCACGGCGGAGGTCACCGGTTCGAACCCGGTCTGGGTCGTTTCCCATCGAATTCATCGTATGATCGATGATCCGGTCCGTAATACGCCGATGTGGCTCAATTGGCAGAGCAGCTGATTTGTAATCAGCAGGTTATCGGTTCGAGTCCGATCATCGGCTTTCTTATTCTTCTGTTGATTTCTTTGAAATCATCATGTAGAATAAAGGTTGCTGAATACATTCAGCGAATATGGATGGCTTCCCGAGTGGCCAAAGGGGACAGACTGTAAATCTGCTGCAAATTGCTTCGGTGGTTCGAATCCACCGCCATCCATTCAGATTAGAAGTAAACCTCTGATCTGTAAAATTTTATAGCGCGGGGTAGAGCAGTCTGGAAGCTCGTCGGGCTCATAACCCGGAGGTCGTAGGTTCAAATCCTTCCCCCGCAACTATATGCCCAGATAGCTCAGTTGGTAGAGCGGAGGACTGAAAATCCTTATGTCGCCGGTTCGATTCCTGCTCTGGGCATATTTTTTTGCTCTGGAATACCGTAATTATGCGGGTTCCAGAGTTTTTTATATGCCGTTTTTAGCAACGATTTTAGCAAAGCTCATGCAATAACTCATGCAAAATAGAATAGAAAAAGAATCAGATTCTCTATTTGCAGCCGGTATCTTTACATAATACCGGCTGCTGATGATATAACAGAGGAGATGGATGTCAGTGAGAGACGGTGGGAGGGAGACAGGGATGAGGAAATTACAGTTCTATGACAGATCAAAGATTAACTTCGGAGATCTGTTGTTTGACAGACAGGCGCTGCGCCGTCTCCTGATCCCGCTGATGGCTGAACAGCTGCTCAACACACTGATGGGCATGATGGATACGGTCATGGTCGCCAGATGCGGAAGCGCAGCAATTTCCGCAGTTTCCCTGGTCGATGCAATCAATGTGCTTGTGATTCAGGTATTTGAGGCGCTGGCAGCCGGCGGAACCATTATCTGTTCCTTCTATATCGGCAGACAGGACAGAGAGCGTGCGAACCGTTCCGCAGAGCAGATTGTGCTGACGAACATCGTACTGTCGGTTGCGCTGACAGCCGTCTGTGTCGTGCTCAGAGTACCGCTGCTTCATCTGGTTTTCGGAACGGTCGAGCCGGATGTGATGCGGAATTCGCTCATTTACTTCCTGATCACGGCGCTCTCTTATCCCTTTATTGCGCTTTCAAACTGCGGAGCCGCATTCTATCGTGCCGACGGGGAGAGCCGCTTTCCGATGCTGATTGCAGCGCTGTGCAACGGAACCAATATCGGAGGGAACGCGATTCTTATCTTTGGCTTGAATCTTGGCGTTGCCGGTGCCGCATACGCAACGCTGGGATCCAGGATTCTGAATGCGCTGATATTGTTCGTCATGCTTCGAAAGGACCGCCAGCAGATTGTACTTCGCCGGTATCTGGTCAAACCGAAATGGGATACCATCCGGGATGTTCTGTCGATCAGTGTGCCAGCCGGAATCGAGAACGGGATGTTCCAGTTTGGGAAACTGGTCATTCAATCCTCTGTTTCACTTCTGGGAACAACATCGATCGCAGCACAGGCACTGACAATTCTTTTGGAAAGTCTGAACGGGATCGCCGCAATCGGAATCGGGATTGGCCTGATGACGGTTGTAGGACAGACCATCGGCGCAGGGCGGAGAGAAGAGGCAAAATACTACATTGTCAGGCTGACAAAGCTGGCGTACCTCGTCGTGTTTTTGAGCGTTCTGGCTGTTCTAATTCTCACGAAGCCGGTCATTTTCCTGGCAGGGCTTGAGCCGGCTGCCGGGAAGATGTGCTTTCAGATGATGATCTTTATCAGTATCGTAAAGCCGATTGTGTGGGTACCGGCGTTCATCCCTGCGTATGGCCTGCGGGCAGCAGGCGATGTTCGTTTTTCAATGATCACGTCAAGCATCACGATGTGGACAGCGAGAGTCATTCTGGCTGTTGTCCTGATTCGCGTTTTCCATGTCGGTCCGATTGCGGTGTGGATCGGAATGGCTGTAGACTGGACCCTGCGGGGGATCATATTCTTGCATCGCTACCTGAGCATGAAATGGCTGGACCGGAAGATTGTCAGCAGCTCTGCGATCTGACGGAGGTTTCATATGTGCTCATATGTGATATGATAAGAAGGCTGCGCGGTTCTGACGAAGCAGGATGAAGTTCAAGACGAAATCAGGCAAGCCGTCGCGGCACGCCTGACAATCATCAGCAGATTGAGGATTCTATCGACATAGAACAAGGGGAGAAGGAACATGAAACAGACACTTCTGGCGGTTTTCGGGGGCCGCTCAACGGAACATGAGATTTCCTGTAAGTCGGTTGTCAATATTGTCGGGAACATCGATACGGAGAAGTACGATGTGATCCTGGCTGGCATCACGAAAGAAGGGGAATGGCTGCTGGCAGATTCGCTGAAATCGGTCGAGGATGGAAGCTGGTATGATTCGAAGGTTCACGCGGTTCTGCTTCCGGACGGGAAGCTGCAGTCCCTCCTGGTCACAGATGAGGAAGGGAGGATGTCCTTCCGGAAGGTGGATGTGATCTTTCCAGCTCTTCATGGAAAAAATGGGGAGGACGGAACGATTCAGGGACTCTTTGAGCTGAGCCGAATCCCGTACGTCGGCTGTGGTGTTCTGGCGTCTGCGGTGTCGATGGACAAGCTTTATACAAAGATCATCGCGGAGGCACCGCTTCGCTCCATCGGTGTCCGTCAGGCGGACTATGTCAGTGTTATCGGGAAGCAGCTTGAGGATATGGCGGATAATGTCGCGCGGGTGGAGGCGAAGTTCTCCTATCCGGTCTTCATCAAGCCGTCGAATGCAGGATCGAGCTGTGGTGTCACGAAGGCGCACAACAGACAGGAGCTGATTGACGGAATACGGAAAGCGTTCACGGTGGATCAGAAGGTATTGATTGAGGAAACCATCGTTGGGAGAGAAGTGGAGTGTGCTGTTTTCCGGGACAAGGACGGCAATGTGAAGGCATCCGGTGTCGGAGAGATTCTGGCAGCAGCCGATTTTTACGATTATGACGCGAAGTATAACAATCCGCAGTCGGAGACAGACACGAATCCGGAGATGGATGAGAAGGACCGTGAGCTGATCCGGAAAGCGGCGGTTGCCGTTTTTGAGGCGGTTGATGGCTATTCTCTGGCAAGGGTTGACTTTTTCCTGACGAAGGAAGGACCTGTTTTCAACGAGCTGAACACACTGCCGGGATTCACGGCGATCTCCATGTATCCGATGCTCTGGGAAGCGCAGGGAGTCAGCAAGAAGGAGCTGATTCAGGCGCTGATAGATACCGCGTATACCAGACACCCGGAAAATACATATTGAAACAAGACAAGCCAAAAGACAAGTCAAAAGCCGAGCCGAATCGATCATCCGATTCATAGCGATCGAATAAAAAACTGCCAGCCTGATGTCCCGAAAGGGATATTGCAGGTTGGCAGTTTTATCTTTTAGGATGGATGATGCAATGATATCTTCCAGCTCAGCGCTCAAACGGAAAGACGATGCCGAACTGTTTTCTGGCTTCATCCATCTGGCGCATGATCTCAAGCGTCTCGCTGTGAGGCATCTCCGGGCATTCGATTCTTCCTTCTTCAATTGCCTTGATGGACGCCCGCACCTCGTATTCGTAGCCTGTGATCTGCTTTGGAACGTTCCAGCTGGCGATTTCCGTTTTTCCAGAGCCCTTTTGCCGGAAAGCAGTGATTTTCTGAGGGTTGTTGATGTTTTCGACCTCGATGAAGCCCTTATCGCCGCAGATGAGCCCCATTCGGTTGGTCGGGACATACATCGTTGTGAAGAGGCTTGCCATGGCACCATTCTCATATTCGAGGCAGAAATTGTCCTGGCCATCGACGCCGGTGTCTGTCTTCACGCAGGTGGCGGTGAGCTTCCGGATGCTGTCGCCGAGTACCATCGAGGCAAAGTTCAGGACATAAACCGACAGATCCAGCAGGCTGCCGCCGGCGAGCTCCGGACGCTGCATACGCTCCACATGGGAGATCGGATACCCGAGGTTGGCAGAGACCGTGCGGATGTTTCCGATGATTCCGCTTTTGACCGCCTCGTCGATGATCTTCCTGGATGGCTGATACCGGGTCCAGATGGCTTCGGTCAGGAGGAGTTGCTTTTTCTCTGCCAGCTCGATCATCTCCCGAGACTGCGCTTCACTGGCTGCAAATGACTTTTCACACAGGACGTTCTTTCCAGCACTCAGCGCCGCGAGCGTCCACCGGTGATGGTGCGAGTGGGGAACCGCGATATAGACCAGATCGACCTTCGGATCAGCGAGCATTTCTTCATAGCTGCCGTATGAGACGGTAAAACCGTACTGCTGGCGGAACGCTTCCGCGCGGTCTTTGTCGCGCGCTGCGATCGCATAGGGTTCGATCTCTCCCTTCATTCCATTGACTGTATCTGCCATCGTGCGGGCGATGCTGCCCGCCCCGAGAATTGCAAAACGAACCATGGTTTTTTCCTCCTGTCGTCACTGGGATGTTGTGTAATCCAGTCTGTTTTGAGAAGCAGCCGCAACCGCAAGGGGACCACTGAATCTCGATGCGGTTCAGCAGCGTTGCGGCTGAACCCTGGAACACTCAGTGCTCCGGATCTTTTCTGCAAAACATGATAAAACAAGTATATCAGGATGGAAGCAGGAATCCAAGCGCTGAATCAGCCATGCATTGACTGCACTGAATCAGTCGTGTACTGGCAGTGTTGAATCAGCCATGCGTTGACAGCGCAGAATCGGACATGCGGTGAAATGAGAAGTCAGTCAGGTGTGGAATGATGCCCTGGGTACTTCAGGACAATCGAAAAGCCAGCCGACCGGCTGGCTTTTCTGGGAGGGAGTATGAAAAGTTGTTGCTTGAATTGCCTGTATCCTATATATGGAACAGATGAAGTTTTGTTTCGTTTCTTTTGTTTCATCTGATGGTTATAAGATAATGCCGCCCTGTGACGAACTTATGGCGGGTCTGTGGAGTTTATGTGAATTCTTCCGTTCAAGGTACTTCAGGGCTGATACAGGGAGGTGTGCCTGTGGATGCGCGCATTTTCCTTGTTCCAGAGCTGCTCGCACGGGATTCCGATGGCGTCCGTCATAAAGACAATGAAGAATGTATTGATGATGACGAAAACGCCGCCGTTGAAAAACTCGTCTATTCCGTACATCATCTGAGACAGGAACCCCATATTGTGTTGTTTTCTGTTTTCCATAATCCCTCATGATTTCTGTAAACTCAGATCCGTAGCACTATATTACACGTATTATGTAAATATTGGGGGAAAATAGTTGTTAAAATGGGTAAGCAAAGTCAATAATATACACTGAATATTGTTTCTGTGACTTGATTCAGAAAAGAAGCCAAATTATACTTAACTTATCACATGGCCATCATCATATGCCTATAAGGAGAACAGTATGGGACTATTTGGAAAGGTGTTTGAAAAAAAGGAGTGCAGCATCTGCGGAGGCGAGATCGGACTTCTTGGAAACAGAAAGCTGACGGATGGCAATCTCTGCAAGAACTGTGCGAAGAAGCTGTCCCCCTGGTTTGAGGAACGGAGGCAGAGCACGGTGGAGGACATCCGCCGGCAGCTGGACTACCGTGAGATGAACAAAGAGGCGGTCCGGGCATTTCAGGTGACAAGAGATATCGCGACAGACAGGTACCACGTGTTCGTAGATCAGGGCAAGGGACAGTTCACGGTTGCATCGAAGCTGGATGAGCAGGAGAATCCGGATATTGTAAGCCTGTCGCAGGTGACAGGCTGCAGGCTTGAGGTGAAGGAAGACCGGGATGAGGAGAAGTACAAGGACAACGACGGAAACATGAGGAGCTATGTCCCGCCGCATTTTAAGTATTCATATGATTATGTGATGCATATCTCGGTCAATTCGCCGTGGTTTGACGATATGGATTTCCAGATGAACACGTTCTCTGTAGAGGACCACGAGCGTGGAAAAATGATGGCGATGGAGCAGGCGGGGAATGAGATTGTCGCTCTGCTGACCGGGCGTACAGTGCAGATGGCAGGAGGCTTCGGAGCAGCCGGGGCGGGATATCCGGGCAGCCAGGCAGCTTATGGAAATCCTGCAGCAGGCGGATACAGCGGTGTGCCGGGCGGACAGGGCTTCAGCCAGCCCAATGGCATGTATGGTGTTCAGAACCAAGGCGGTGCATACGGCCAGCCCAATGGCATGTATGGTGTTCAGAACCAGGGCGGTGCATACGGCCAGCCCAATGGCATGTACGGTGTTCAGAACCAGAATGGTGCATACGGGCAGCAAAACGGGATGTACGGTGTCCAGAATCAGAATGGTGCATACGGGCAGCAAAACGGGATGTACGGTGCCCAGAATCAGAACGGCGCATACGGGCAGCAAAACGGGATGTACGGCGCCCAGAATCAGAACGGCGCATATGGTCAGCCAAATAACGTATATGGTGGTCAGGGCGGAGCATATGGTGCTGTCGTCCGGTGTGACAAGTGCGGATGGACCTCTCAGCCAGGGGAACCGGTTCCGACCTTCTGTCCGGAGTGTGGCGACCCGATCACGCAGAATGACATGGTATAACTTCATACAGTCCGAAAATGCGCAGGCCTGAATCATACATGGATCGGGACCTGCGCATTTTCTGGCCTGTTATTCGGGTCGTACACGAATCTTGATCATTTCGGTCCGGGTTTCCCCGCCGAGCGAGAGGACAGCAGTCAGTGTCACCTTGGTTTTTTCCTGAACGGGGCACACATGACCTTCATGATTTAACACATTCTCAAGGTTACTGGACCAGCGAATTCTGCATCCGATGACCTCCGAGGGAAGAACGAGATCATCGGATGTGACTTTTGGCAGAGTGTTTCGAATAAAAGAAGCCGCAGCCTCCAGCGTCAATTCACGGTTAGAGGGGTCAATTCGGCTTCCCCACAGGCTCGTATTGTCATCGCCGATTGCAGAGAAGGTCATCACAGCGTTCGGATCCTTATTTTCCGTATGTTGACGGAAGAATAAGCCCTTGTATACGGTGTTCCCAAGCTTCATCGTCAGATTGTGGTAGCCTTTCCCGGAGTCGGACATGGTCCATGTACCGGTTTTTGAACCTTCAACACTGCCGTCTGCGTTCAGAGTCAGGAGGAGAGTGGGAAGCATATCGCTGCTTGTTTCCGTCCCAGAGCAGACCATCTCATAATGTCCGGCTACTTCTGATTTGCTGTAGAGGGAGGGCTTCTCACCGCGGTATTCGTAGACAGCGGTGACAGGCCAGCCATCTTCATTCAGAAACTGCTGGTGTACACGAACTTCATGTGCTTCCAGCTGTGGTTTCACATCAAAACGCTGATGGTAGATCAGGTATCGGTTTCCCGTTGAGTCGATAAGCTGTGAATTATGGCCGGCGGACCGCACTCCAACTTGGCCGGTGAATTTGTAATTTCCAATCAGCTTGATTCCGTAATCATCCGGATCATAAGCGTTGTCAGCTGCGTTTCTTCCGGCTGCGTCGAGGTATGGGCCGGATACATGGCGTGAACGGAAGAGCCTCATGTTGTAACCACCATCCGAGGCAAGGCCTCCGTACGTGATGAACAGATGATAGAATCCGCTTTCAGGGTCATATTTGATATAAGGACCTTCCCCGTATGCATGGCCACCGCCCGCCAGATGAATGCCAAAGTACCGGTCGACAAAATTGCCGGATTCACGGTCTGTAGAATCCACCCCGGGATAGATGGCAAGGCCTGTCTCTGGATCGAGCTCCAGCAGGAATATGCCGCCGCTCCAGGATCCATATGACAGGTACATTCTCCTGTGATCCTTGTCAAAGAAAACGTTTGGGTCGATGGCATTGGGGGCGTACCTGAAATTCCATCCTCCGTCTTTTGTAAACCAGTTGTCACTGATCTCATCAATAACGCCTTTGTCTTTGAGCGCCTTAAGGTTCAGAATATCCTGGTCCCATTTAGTGCTGCGTGTACTGTTGCCATCTGGCTTCCCGTTTTTGGTGAACCCGGAGTATACAATCGGTGAGGCGAAGGTGTAAGGACCCGTCAGTTTTTTGGCAACGCAGAAGCTGATGACCGATCTTGTCCATGTCGAGGATGTACAGAGGTAAAGCATATAGGCGCCTTTTGTTCCGTCTTCCCATCTGTATTGTTCATTCCAAAGAATATCAGGAGCCCAGACGGCATATCCCCCTGCAGCGTCCCCATCATCGCGTCCCGCCCAGCGAAATGGGATTTTCAGGAGCTTGTCAAGGTCTCCGTAAATGGGAACCTGTCTGCCGTTTCCATAGTCGGAGGAGATCTGTTCCCACTGGATGAGATCTTTGCTTGATGCAATGGCTGTGTGGGATCCAAACAGGTAACAGGTACCGTCCTGATCGAGGATCACCGACGGGTCATGGACAGATACATGCGAGGGCTGTGTGGCGCAAGTGCCTTCCGTATCCAGAGCTGGCATGGGCTGTTCGGCTGCGGGTGTCTGAAATGCGCCGGATAATACAAAAAAGGCGGTACTCAGTGCAACCAGTATATTTTTTACAGATACTTTCATTGTTCCCGTCATATTCTTCTACTCTATCCTCCTGCTGTGATCATCAGAACCCAAATAATGGAAAAGGGACTGTCGCGATGCGGCAATCCCTTTCGGTGCAGTCAAACGTGCAGAGGCTCCTCCCCATTCTGCCAGGCTGGCCCGCTCTCAGCCTTCCAGGCAGGAGCTGTCATCGGACAGCTTTTATACCATAATGCGGCGCGCAGTTCTACATAACAGCCGCACAGCCTGCACGTACCCGTAATCAGGCTGCTGCAGGAGCTGCAACAGGCCAGGCGCTTCCTGTACACTCGGTCGCTGACCTTCATATCGTCTTCCGTCTGGCGCACATAGGCGCGCAGCTCATCCAGGTAGGCTTCTTCTGACCGGGTAGGGGCTGTGCATCGTCTGCAGAAAAAAAGGGGAAGTCGGACGTTATCTCCGGAAAACGGATTTCCCTGCATCATGAGGCGGTGGGAGCCTCCACCGTCAGATGAAGAACACTGCAGGCCGGAATCGTGAAGAGAAGGCCATCTTCTGTCAGAGCGACATCTGAGAAGCATGCTTTCTTGACGGCATCCGGCTGCTCGAAGGTATTCTTCGCGTGAATATCCCCTGTCAGAATTTCTGCATCAACATGTCCCGCCTTGAATCCGGCAAGATGCGTATGGATCGGATAAGCTGTATCACAGGACAGGTTTGTGATTGTGATCTGGAGCCTTCCATCCTGATCAACCGAGGCGGATTCCGAGAGATTCGGAACCGGGTCACCCTCATTGCCAATCGGAATCGTTTCGATATGGCTGGCAACAAGTGCTGCATCCTGATGGGCCTTGAACAGATCAAACACATAGTATGTAGGTGTTCGGACGAGTTTGTCCCCGTCTGTCAGAAGGACAGCCTGCAGGACATTGACCATCTGTGCAATGCATGTCATCTTCACACGGTCACTGTGTTGGTTAAACAGATTGAGATGGATGCCTGCCACGATGGCGTCCCGCATGGTGTTCTGCTGATAGAGGAAACCTGGGTTTGTGCCGGGTTCCACGTCGTACCAGGTTCCCCACTCGTCGACAATCAGACCAAGTTTTTTCTCCGGATCATACTTGTCCATGATTCCACTGTGCATGCGGATCAGTTTGTCCATGTAGCATGCTTTGGAGAGCGTTGTGTAGTAGGTCTTCTCATCAAAATCGGTTGCGCTTCCTTTGTGTTCCCAGCTTCCGGGGACGGTATAGTAATGAAGGGAAAGACCATCCGTCAGACCATGGTATGCGGGCACATTGTGCTGAAAGAGGGTTTTGAGTACGGTTTCAGTCCACTCTATGTCATCGGTGTTCGGGCCGCAGGCAATCTTGCGGATCAATTCTGGATTGTTGATAGAGGGCTCTTGATCGGAAACAGCATACTGGCGGACGTAAGTCTGATATCGACGATATTCATTGGCATAGTACTCCGGGTTCATATTTCCGCCGCAGCCCCAGCTTTCGTTTCCAACGCCGAAGAAATCAACCTTCCACGGATCCGGATGACCGTTCTGTGCACGCAGATCTGCCATCGGCGAGACTCCACCGAAGGTCATGTACTCGATCCATTCTGACATCTCGCGGACAGTTCCGCTGCCTACATTTCCGTTGATATAGGTTTCACAGCCAAGCTGTCTTGCAAGTTCCATGTATTCATGTGTGCCGAAGCTGTTATCCTCGATCACACCGCCCCAGTGGGTATTGATCATCTTTTTGCGCTGCTTCTTTGGCCCGATTCCGTCCATCCAGTGATACTCGTCTGCAAAGCAGCCGCCTGGCCAGCGAAGGACAGGAACCTTGATCTCTCTGAGTGCATCTACGACATCCTTCCGAATGCCATTGACATTGGGAATGTCCGAGTGTTCACCGACATAGATTCCCTCGTAGATGCAGCGACCCAGATGCTCAGAAAAATGTCCGTAGATTTCCTTATTGATTCTGTTTTTTTTATGAGAAGCGTTGATGTAATATTCTGTCATGATTTTATCCTTTGTCATGAATCTAAAGACTGCTCAGCCCTTCAGGGCCCCGGCTGTCATACCCTCGATCAGGTACTTCTGGAAGAGAAGATATACAGCGAGAATTGGGATAATCCCGAACATGGAGCCGGCAATCAGGAGATCGTAGTTGTTGCCATAGGGTGTCAGCAGGGTGTTCAGACCGATCTGCAGGGTAAATTTTTTCGCATCACGGAAGACCAGCATCGGCCAGAGCATATTGTTCCAGGAGCCCATCGCGCATAGAATTGCCATCGACGCAAAAGCCGGCTTGGTGATCGGCATCATAATGCGGACAGAGATGCCGTACTCGCTGCAGCCGTCAATCCGGGCTGCATCAAGAAGCTCTCTTGGAAGCGTCACCATGTACTGACGGAAGAAAAAGATGGTGGAGGCGGCGCACAAGCCGGGAAGGATGACACCGGCGTTCGTGTTGATCAGTTTCATCCCGGTCACCTCCTGGTACAGGGGGAGCATCAGGATCTCGAAGGGGACGCACATGGTAGCGATGACGAGAAAAAGCAGGAATCCCCGCAGCTTAAAGTTGTACATCGTCAGACCATAGGCGACGAAATAACAGACGAGCAGCGTCAGGATGACGGTTGTGATCGTCAGAACCAGGGAATTCTTATACCACAGGAAATACTTTGCGGAATCAACCTTGCTGTCCCCGCCGCCGAATCCGAACAGGTACTTGTAGTTGTTCAGCGTCATGGTTTTGAAATCCAGGTTCAGGGAGAGACCGTTCTGGACCAGCTCTCTTCCGGGATGAAAGGAGGCAAGAAGGCCCGCCACAAGCGGGAAAGCGATGAAGAAGCCGATGATCGCGAAGAGACCGGTGCTGATGATGGTTCCTGCTGTATGATGGGAAGTTCTGACTTTTGCGGTTGATGCAGTCATATCATCTTTCCTCCTTCTTGAAAGTTCCGGTCGCCACCAGCTGGATGGTATTGATGGCCAATGCGATGATCAGCAGTATAACGCCGACAGCGCAGGCATAGCCGATATCATTTTTTTCGATGCCTCTCTTGTAGAGATATCCGACGATTGTCAGGCCGATGTTCTTGGGAGAAGAATTGCCGTTCCACAGCATGAAGCTTTCGAGGAACATGGCAAGACCGGCATAGACGGATATGGTGACAACATAGATTGTGGTTGGCTTGATGAGCGGAAGCGTAATGTACCAGAACTTCTGGCGTGCTGAGGCTCCGTCAATATCAGCGGCTTCATAGAGGACGTCATCAATCGATTTCAGTCCGGAGAGGAAGTAGAGTATGTTGACGCCTGTCCACCGCCACATGCAGAGCAGAAGCAGGGCGATCCATGCAGTCGGCTTGGATTTGAGCCATGCAATCGGAGCCTTTCCGAACCATTCAAGCAACCGGTTCATCTGGCTTCCATCCGCTTCCGAGAACATCATACGGAAAAGCATACCGGAGATGACAACGGAGGTCAGCGCAGGGATATACATGATGACCTTCCACACGCCCTTGGCTTTTGTCAGACGACTTTCCATCAGGACGGCCAGAAGGAGCGGGATCGGAATCATGAGGAGCAGCGTCAGAGCCATATATTCAATGCTGTTCCAGACGGCGATGCGGAAGAATTTGTCATGCGCCAGCTTCAGATAATGAGCCGGCCCGACCCATACCTTGACGCCGAAATCGATGTTCTGAAAGCTCATGACGATGCCGCTGATCAGCGGATAAGCCCAGAAGATCAGGAGACTCAGAATAAAAGGCAGCACAAAGACAAAGGGTGCCACCTTTTGTGAATTGAGAGCTTTTTTAATCTTATACACGATGAGATTCCCCTTTCTTGTGCGGACGGCGCAGCAGACGATACGTCCTCAGATGGTGGATGAAAGAAAAACTGCCGCTCAGATGATTCAGCCGGACGCCGGGCGGGCTTTCATGCCCGGACCGGCGTCACGGTGTTCAACTGCGTGGCAGTCTATGTTCAAGATTTGGCTATGCAGTGTCCCTGGCGTTGGAAATGACTGCCGGGTTTAACTGGATGTTCAGCCAACTTCCATCTCGATGTAATCCTGCGCTTCTGCCAGTGCCTCATCCACATCCTTGCCTTCCTCGAGAACTTCATTGAGGGTGGTGGTGTTGATGTAGTCATTCAGAGTCGGAGAAACCGATGTTGTGTAGACGGTCCCGATTGCATCCTTGTCAGCAAGGTCGTTCAGAACCTCGTATGGCATGACGCGGAAGAAGGTATTGTACACATTGCTCTTGTCGTAAGCGAAGGCTTTGTCAGACCAGAGGGACTTGTTGCAGACATCGAAGCCAAGATCGTTCCAGATGTGTTCTTCGCCTTCCTTCGAGCACTTTGCCCAGGTCAGCCATTCTGCTGCCAGTTCGGGGTTCTTGCACTGGTTTGTCACGACGGTGCCGGTTCCGCCGATACCGACAGAGCACTTCTGACCGTCCTCGAAGACCGGAATCGTTGTGATGTCGTACTTGCCCTTCATCTCCGGCATATAGTTGACGAAGCGGCTCATAAACCACATTGCCTTCGGGAAGGATGCGATCTTTCCTTCAGAGATATTCTTGTAGCCGGCTTCCAGATCGACATGACCGTCTGTGGAAACCATCGCGATGCCATCCTTGAGCCACTGCTGCTGCATCGTCAGCATCTTCTTGACAGAGTCGAGTTCGACGTTGACTTCTCCGTCCGGACCGCCGGTCCAGTCTTCTCCATACTCAGCCATTGCAACCCACATCCAGTCTGTTCCGCCTGTATCAACGGAGGTAAGATAAACTTCTCCGTTTGAAGCTTCCTTCAGCTGTTCGCCGAGCTTTGTGTAATCATCCCAGGTCTTGACGGACTTGTAATCGAGACCGTACTTTTCGAAAATCTCAGCATTCCAGTACATGACGCTCGCGCCGACATGTGTCGGAACACCAATCCGGGTACCGTCCGCCTGGCTGTAGACATCCAGTCTGGATTTGACCATCTTGTCTTCATAAGGAGCAAGTGCGTCTGTCAGCGGATAGAGCGGGCAGTTTTCTCCCGTATAGTTCGGGAACTGGCCGATCTCGACATCACACATGTCCGGCGCACCCTCACCTGCCTGAAGGGACATCATCAGCTTGTTGTGCATATCGGAGTATGGATAGGTTGTGAAGGTGATGGTAACCGGCTTGTCAGGATTCTGTTTGTTCCAGAGATCAACCATCTTTCCGTAAAATTCGTTGTGGACATCCACGAAGGACCACATCTCGAACTTGGTGCCGTTTTCCGGACCGACAGTCGTGACGGCTGTTGCCTCGCCTTCGGTGCTTGCCTCTGTGCTGGCTTCAGTACTTTCAGCCATGACTGAGATGGGCGAAAAAGCCATGAGCGCTGCGGCTGCAGCAGCCAGTATCTTCTTGCTTTTCATGTAAGTGTACCTCCCTTATCAGAAAACCATGGTGAGCCTGACGCAACAGGCATCCGGCGAGGATTGATCAGATCCTGCCAGAAACGTCCTCTCACACAACACCGTCAGGCTGGCAATGTGTGGAAATCACAGGCGACGCGTCGGTTTTGTATGGGTATATCGTATAATCTGATGAAATAAATGTCAACAGTAAATCAAAGTAATTTATCAAAAACTAAAATTTACAAACTAAACGGCACATTATTACAGTAATTATGTTGAAAAGTTGTATGAAATGACTAATAAACACCATGGATTTTAGATACTATTAAATTACTCATTTATATATTTCAGAACTTGTGATATAGTTCCGATAACAGGAGAGACAGGAGAGACCGATCTGAGAAAGATCTGGACAGAGGTGAGTCGATGAGATACTTGAAACATATTTCGGAACAGGCCGAGCTGTTCAATGCGCTTGGGTCAGAGGTTCGACTGCAGATTCTGAATCTGCTGCAGGCAAAGGGGAGGATGAGCATGAATGAGCTCGCCGACAAGCTTGGGCTGTCTCAGGGGGCATTGACGCCGCATATAAGAAAGCTTGAGAGCGCAGATTTGGTCCGTATTAATCAGGATGCGATGGCGCATGGGAATATGAAGATGTGTGAGCCGCATCTCGATAAGATATTTCTGGTTTTTTCGCAGGAGACAGCCCGGCAGAATGAATATGCATCCCATATCCGGGTTGGGCAGTATTCCTCCTGTGAGATCTACCCGACCTGCGGGATCTCAACCGAGAAGTCCATCATCGGGGAAGTAGATGATCCTCGTTATTTTACACATCAGAAACGGTTCGAGGCGGATATATTGTGGTTTACAAGAGGATTTGTGGAGTACATGGTGCCCTGTATCATTCCGCGCAGCAGCCGGATTACGGAATTCAGGGTATCTGTTGAGCTTTCGTCTGAGGCTCCGGGGGTCAATGCCAACTGGCCATCGGACATCTATTTTTCCTTGAACGGGATGCTGTTGGGACAATGGACCAGCCCAGGCGACTATGGAGATGTCCCGGGCCGTTTTACACCGGACTGGTGGCTGTCCAACTGGAATCAGTATGGACTGTTAAAAACACTGACAGTCAATGAAAAGGGGACCTTTATGGATGATGTCCAGATCTCTCAGGCTGCCATTCAGGATCTGAATATCAGCAGCCGAACACCGATCTACTTCCGGTTCTCGGTTCCGGACAGTGCGGAGCATGTAGGGGGACTGACTTTGTTTGGGCGTGGTTTCGGCAATTATAACCAGGATATCGAATTTCATATCCAGTATGAGCGCGAGTGAATAGGCGACGGCATCAACTGCTGTATTTTGATTCAGCCTCCCGGACAGCGGTCTGATCAGATGGCATATAGTGGACACGGACGACGATGTCCTGGTGATAGTTACCGAATCCGGAGCCAAAGATTGCGCACCCGCCGTGATGGAGCTTTCCGGGCCTGGTTTCCAGTCGAAGCCTCAGGTCGCTTGTTTCATCGAGATTCATGTCACCCAGACCGGAGGAGGAAGCTTTGCGGCCTTCCATAAAGACACCAGAACGATTGAATACAATCAATTTGGGATTGCCATGCGACAGCGCTTTGTTTTTCCACCAGGCGGGAGAAAAGATGCCGCTGGTGGCGTCCTGGGGCTGGAAATATTCCGGGGTCCCCATCTGCCTGCCGTTCAGATAAAAAGTGATCTCCGACGAATGCTCCTCTGACGGGCCTTCCTCCGCAGATGAGAGCTCTGCGCTGATGGTCAGCTGGACAATCTGATTGTCAGGTGGAAGGAGATTCGGGATGCGGTACTCGACATATCCGTCGTGAAACCATAACAGCTCACCCTCAAAACGGTCCGGATGAGCAAAGGACCGGACACCCTCCAGCCCGCCTGCCGGCCCTTTCGCGGTGACGACACCGCAGGGAGGATTGACAGCATAATCGGTGTACTGTCCGACCCGGATGACGGTTTCGTAGACTTTTGTCTGTTTTTCCTCCGGTGTATTCAGCATGTTGAGCAGAATCCGATCATGGACCAGGGCACAGCGTTTCTGACTCCCGCGCCCGGTGGATGCCGCATGAATGCGGATCATGCCGCATTCCTCAAGTTTTCGGATATGGGAGGTGATGGCACCGTTGGTCAGGCCGAGCGCGCCGGCAATTTCATTCAGGTTCATTTCCCCATTGCGGGCAAGCAGCCAGACAATTTTCAGCCGCACTTCTGAACCGAGTGTTTTAAAAAGACCGAGGCCTTCCTCGAGATTGTGAATTTCAAGCATATGCTGGCCTCCTTCGTATGGCTGTCTCTTTCTGAACCAGACAATGTCCTCAGACAAGAATGACAGCGAATAGTGTAACCTTAGCATGTCGGACGGTTTTTTGCAATTTTGGATATCTCATGTTCTGGCTCAAATGAACGGCTGATTGTGGTAAGATCGTAGCTGCTGATGAGCGTGATTCCGGGACAGTGGACAGGGGCGTACAATACAGTCATGGCGGGGAGAGCAGACACATGAGATTTTGTGATACACATGCACACTACGACGATGAGGCCTTTGACGCAGACAGAACGCGTCTTCTTGGCAGAGATCTTCATGACGAGGGTGTTGAGTTTGTTGTAAATATGGGGGCTTCCCTTGAGGGGGCCGAAAGGTCGGCGGAGCTGGCGCGGCGCTATGAGGAAGTGTACGCAGGCTGTGGTATCCATCCGGATGAGGTCGGCATCTTCGGGGATGAGGGCAGCAGCCAGGCGTTGTCCGTGATGGCACGCCTGCATGGCCTGCTCGAACAGCCGAAGGTGGTCTGCGTCGGGGAGATCGGCCTCGATTATCACTGGATGGTACAGCCGAAGGAGATCCAGCGGAAATGGTTTGCTGCACAGCTTCACCTGGCGGCGGAGCTGAATCTGCCGATCAATGTGCACAGCCGGGAGGCGGCGCAGGATACCTTTGATGTGATTGTGAAGCATCATACAAGAGCCGGAAGAACCCTAAGCGGCGGGATTATCCACTGCTACTCCGGCAGCGTCGAGATGGCCCGGGCGTATGTGAAGCTGGGGTACCACATCGGCGTCGGCGGTGTCGTGACCTTCAAGAATGCAAGAGTGCTGAAGGAGGTTGTGCAGACGCTTCCTCTTGAGAGTCTTGTGACAGAGACAGACTGCCCGTACATGGCGCCGGAGCCGGTGCGCGGCACCCGGAATGACTCCCGGAATATCCGGTATGTCATCGCAAAGATCGCAGCGCTTCGGGAAATGGATGAGGAGGCGTGTGCAGCGGCGCTGCTGAAGAACGCGAAGGATGTCTACAGACTTGGCTGACCGGTTTGTTTTACAGATGCCTGCAGCGGACAGCAGATACACAGTTGGAATACTGGCTGACCGGCCTGCTTTACAGATACCTGCAGCGGACAGCTGCTGCGGGGTTGAAACGCTGGCTGGCCGGTCGGGCATGGAGGAAAGAATCCGGGAGTGAGGGCAGATATGCCGTATCTATATGACGAATTGGTGCGCTACTGCGGGTCGGATGCGTACCCGTTTCATATGCCGGGGCACAAGCGAAGGCTCGGGCAGCTGAACGATCCGTTTTCATTCGACATCACAGAGATCGATGGATTCGACAACCTCCATCATGCGGAAGGGATTCTGCTGGAGGCGGAGAAGAGAGCCGCAAGGTTGTATGGGGCGGAGGAGACGCATTTCCTGGTGAATGGAAGTACCGCGGGCATTCTCAGTGCAATCGGTGCGGTCACGACGGCGGGAGGCCGTCTTCTGATGATGCGGGCGAGCCATAAGGCCGCGTATCACGCGGTCGCGGCCGGCGGGCTTACAGCGCATTATCTTTCCGGACAGTGCGGCGGGGCAGCGACGCACATCCGCCTGGTCGGGGGCTTCGGAAAAAGAACCAGTTCTGACGGCGCAGAGCCGGGCCGTTCACAGACAGATGGCCTGACAGAGCTGGACTGCGGGCAGCCGGCTGATCCGGCGGAGGTGGAGAGGGTGCTTGCGGAGGATCCGCGAATCCAGGCGGTTTATATCACATCGCCAACATACGATGGGATCGTCTCGGATGTGCGGGCGATTGCCGAAATCGCGCACCGGCACGGGATTCCCCTGATCGTTGATGAAGCACACGGGGCCCATTTCGGCATGCATGAGATTTTCCCGGAGTCCTCCGTGAAGCTGGGGGCGGATCTGGTAATCCACAGTGTGCACAAGACCCTGCCATCGCTGACACAGACAGCGCTGATTCATGTACAGGGAAAGCTGGTTTCCCGCAGGCGGCTGCGGGAAATGCTCGATATCTGCCAGACGAGCAGTCCGAGCTATGTGCTCATGGCCAGCATCGATCAGTGCATCCGGATGCTGGAGAGCCAGGGAAGAGAATTGTTCGACAGACTGGCGGAAAATCTCAGATGGTTTTACACAGCGGTGGCAGACCTGTCGTCCATCAGCTGTATTGTGACGGATGATCCGTCGAAGATCCTGCTAAGGCCGGCTGGGCATGAGGCCGGTGAGTTGTACGATGCGCTGCGGCAGACCTGGCATCTTCAGCCGGAGATGCTGTCCCGTTCCTATGTGCTGATGCTCAGCTCGATCGGCGACGATGAGGAAGGCTTTCGGCGGCTGAGCGAAGCACTGCATCAGATTGACCGCAGCTGGAGCACTGCCGGGAGCCCTCCGGCCGTAGGCAAGGCAGCAATGCCGGAAGGAAACAGAAGGAAGCCAGTCGGTATCGGAGAGCAGGAAGAACAGGAAGCACTATCCGCTGTCACAGGCCCGGAAGCGTCCAGGGAAATGGCAGGCAGCGCCGACAGACCTGCAGAGCATGCACGCAGCAGCTTCCCGGAGGCGGTCATGACGATCAGAAAGGCGCAGGACAGCGCGCAGGAACGGGTTCTGTTTGCGGAGGCCGCCGGGCGGGTGTCCGGCGAGTATCTGTATCTGTACCCGCCGGGTATTCCGCTGATTACACCGGGAGAGCGGATACCGGACGATCTTCCTGTGCGTGTCCGGGATCTGATGGAGGCCGGGTACGCGGTGGAAGGAGCGGACGACCACAGCCTGAGCTCGATCTGGTGTGTGGATCAGCAGGAGGAGGGAGAAAAGCCGGAAAGGCCGTATCATTCATGAAACATTTATTTTATCTGTGCGGAAAGAGTGCGTCCGGCAAGGACACGATCTATGAGGAGCTGCTGAAGGATGAAAGCCTTCAGCTTCGCCCGCTTGTTCCGTATACGACCAGACCGATCCGTGCCGGGGAAATGGAAGGACAGGAGTATCATTTTACCGACAGGGAGACGTTGCGGCGGCTGGAGAAAGCCGGAAAGGTGATCGAGGAGCGGACATACGAGACAGTGTGCGGTCTGTGGACGTACTTTACGGTCGACGACGGGATATTAGAGGGGGACACGGACGTGATCGGAATCGGGACGCTGCAGTCTTATGTCCGGCTTCGCGATTACTTCGGGGAAAAGCAGGTGATTCCGCTGTATATCCAGGTGGATGACGGGCTCAGGCTTGAGCGTGCTCTGAAGCGGGAGCGCAAGCCCGGAAACCGCCGGTATGAGGAGATGTGCAGGCGATTTCTGGCAGACCAGGCGGACTTCTCGGAGGAGAATCTGCGGCGGGCAGGGATCGGAAGACGCTTTCAGAATGATGAGGATCGAAGCATTTGCATCGCGGAGATTGCAGCGTACATCCGGTCGTATCAGGCGGAGGGATGAGAGACTGAGAGCGGGCAGCGTCTGGTCTGAGTCTGATTTTGCCGGGCCATGCAGGGAGGCTGTCGCCGTCTGACAGTCAGATTGTATTGTCCGGGCAGTTCCGATATAATAATGATACATGGGCAAAGGTGCCAGAGGAGGCGTTATGTCAGGATTCCGGGATGTTACAGGGCATGAGCGTACAATTGAACATCTGAAGAATGCGATTGCCTCCGGGCGGGTGAGCCAGGCATATCTGCTTGTCGGGGATAAAGGGATGGGAAAGAAAACCATCGCGCAGGCATTTGCCCAGACACTGCAGTGTGAGACCCTTGAGAGGGTGCTGGAGCAGGAACAGGAAAGCCCGGGGGAGAAGACTTCAGGGACGCTCCCGCTTCAGTCCATCGATGCCTGCGGAACGTGCAAGAGCTGCCGGCAGGCGGAGACCAACAATCAGCCGGACATCATGGTCTGGCGGTACCAGAAGGAAACATCGATATCAGTCGATGATATCAGGGCGCTTGTAAGCGATGTTCAGATCAAGCCCTACGCGTCCCGGTACAAGATTTATATTCTTCCGGACGCGCAGAAGATGACGAGGGAAGCGCAGAATGCGCTGCTTAAAACACTGGAGGAGCCTCCGGAGTATGCAGTGATCATCCTGCTCTCGACGAGCCGCGATGCCATGCTGGAGACGATCCTTTCCAGGTGCGTGGTGCTGCCGCTGCGCCCTGTCGATGCGGCGAAGGTGCGGTCGTATCTGATGGACAGACACGGAGTCGAGCCCTACAAGGCGGATATCTGTGTGGCATTTGCCCAGGGGAATATCGGAAGAGCCGTTGCGCTGGCAACCTCGGAGAATTTCTACAGCCTGCTGGAGCGCGCGATCCAGATTCTGACGCATGTGAAGGAGTGGGACGTATCGGATATCGTCGTTCTGATCCGCGACATGGACAGAGGAAAGGATGTGGTCAACGACATCCTGGATCTTTTCTCAATCTGGTACAGGGATGTGCTGCTCTTCAAGGCAACGAGGGATGCCGACGGCATCATTTTCCGTGAACAGATTGTGCAGATCAGGGAAGCGGCGCAGAAGAGCTCCTACGACGGGATCCAGAGGATTCTGGATGCCATTCGGACGGCGAAGATCCGGCTGAAGGCGAATGTCAGCTTCGATCTGACGATGGAGCTGCTGCTCCTGACGATGAAGGAGAATTGATATATGGTCAAGATCATAGGCGTGCGGTTCCGCAGCGCCGGGAAAGTATACTATTTTGATGTGAAGGAGTTTGAACTCCACATCGGAGATCACGTGATTGTCGAGACGGCGCGCGGACCGGAGTTCGGCGTTGTCTCGATGCGCGCACGGACGGTTGCGGATGATATGGTGGCGCAGCCGCTCCGGTCTGTGATCCGCGTGGCGACGAAAGAGGACGAGGAGAAGCGGGCGGAGCTGTCCGCAAAAGAGAAGGAAGCGCTGAAAATCTGCCGGGAAAAGATTCATAAACACAATCTGGAGATGAAGCTCGTCGATGCGGAATACGCATTTGACGAGAACCGGATTCTCTTCTACTTCACGGCGGACGGACGGATTGACTTCCGGGATCTGGTCAAGGATCTTGCGTCGGTGTTTCACACCAGGATCGAACTCAGGCAGATCGGTGTCCGCGACGAGACCCGGATGCTTGGCGGCATCGGGAGCTGCGGACGCGAGCTGTGCTGCGCAACCTATCTCAATGACTTTGCGCCGGTTTCGATCAAGATGGCGAAAGAGCAGAATCTGTCTCTGAACCCGGGAAAGATCTCCGGGATCTGCGGAAGACTGATGTGCTGCCTCAAAAACGAGGAGGAAACGTATGAGTTTCTGAATACCCGGATGCCAAAACTGGGTGCGGCGGCGACGACTGCCGACGGACGCACAGGCAAGGTGATCGAGCTGAATGTCCTCCGGCAGCGGGTCCGTGTTCTGTTTGAGGAAGACGACAGCAAGGAAATCGAGAACTTCAGCGTGGACGAACTGACCTTTACGCCGAGAAAGCGGAGAGAAGAGGGACAGCAGGGAAGCCTGGAGAGCGGGCAGAGAAAGCCGGACAGCAGATCGGACAGCGCACAGGGCAGGGGAGAGAGCCCTGCAGACAGTGTCAGAGTTAGAAATGAGAGCCGTGCGGACGACGGGCGGAGAAAACCGGAGGATGCGCAGCGGGAGACAGAGAGCCTGACAGGAGCTGTCACCTTGACGCCGGCGCCTGATTCCGAAGCCGGTATGCAGCAGCAAGAGCGGACGGAGAAATCGGAGGCGGACGCGCAGATGGAAACGGCTGTACGGACGGATCGTATGCAGCGGCCGGAGAAGGGGTACAGAAAATCTGGCCGGAGGGAGCTTTCAAATCGTCCGGACCGCGAAGATCGGAAGCAGGATGCTTCGAATCAGCCGGGCCGCGGAGATCGCAGCGAGGAAGTTCAGAACAGGCAGAGACGCCCGGAGCGTGGCGAGAATGAGGGCAGAATGCGTCGCCCGGAGCGTGGTGAGGGTGTCCAGAGCAGACCGAGGCGCCCGGAGCGGGGCGAGGATGTCCAGGGCAGAATGCGGCGACCGGAGCGAGGCGAGGATGTCCAGGGCAGACCGAGGCGCCCGGAGCGAGGAGAGAATGGTCAGGGCAGACCGAGTCGCCCGGAACGTGGCGCGGGCGTCCAGGGCAGACCGAGTCGTCCGGAACGTGGCGGGGATGCCCAGGGCAGACCGAGGCGCCCGGAGCGGGGCGAGGATGTCCAGGACAGACCAAGGCGTCCGGAACGTGGCGAGGAAGCCCAGAACAGGCAAAGGCGCGGATATAAATATAAAGGAGACAGCCAGAACCGGTTCCGGAGAGAACGCCAGCCAGAATCAGACCGCAGTGAGGAGAAAACTGCCAGCCCGGGCGGAACACCGGATGCAGGCGCCGGGGCAGTCCGGGAAAGAGCGGACACAATGGAAGTCCGGCCAGTGCCGGGCGGAGAAAACCTGATGGCAGCAGATGGCGAGGCAACGCAGAAGAGATCAAATGAGATGGCGATCTATGGGAGAAGATAGTGGAAACGGGACAAAATGTCCGGCGGCAGCCAGAGGCGCAAAAGTCTCAGGCGCAGAGTCTCAGGGAAAGACAGCTGCACGGGCTGCGGCTGTCTGAAGAAGCCGGCGCGGCTGGATTTGACCTGCATCCGGGAGAACGTCTGGATGACCTGCAGCGGGACGGGGCAAGGCTGATCCAGAACCCGTCTCTGTTCTGTTTCGGAATGGATGCCGTGCTTCTTGCAGCTTTTGCAGAACAGGCTCTTCGTCCTGGCAGCCGGGTTCTTGATCTGTGCAGCGGCAACGGAATCATCCCGATTCTGATGGATGCAAGATGGCAGGACCGGCACAGAGAGGAGAGAGATGTTCCAGATCCGATCTTTTCCGGCGCTGAAATCAATTCGACATGTGTCGATATGGCGGCGCGAAGCGCCTCCGGGAACGGACAGTCTGCGCGCGTTCATTTTATAGAAGGAGATCTGTGCAGGATCCGGGAGCTGGTAAAGCCGGTGTCCTTCGATCTGGTCACGGTCAACCCGCCGTATATGATCGGCGGGCATGGACTGACAGGTGAAAATGAAGCACTGACAGCTGCACGGCACGAGATTCTGTGCAGTCTGGAGGATGTCTGCGGGGCGGCTGCATATGCGCTGAGGCCGCAGGGACGGCTGTGCATGGTGCACCGTCCGTTTCGGCTTGCAGATATTTTTCGAAATCTGAATGCGTATGGCCTGGAGCCGAAGCGGATGAGGCTGGTTCATCCAATGGAAGGGCGGGAGCCCAATATGGTGCTGGTCGAGGCTGTCAGGGGCGGCAGGCCGAGGCTGACAGTGGAAAAGCCGCTGGTCATCTACGAGCGGCCGGGCGTCTACACGGAGGAGGTGCGGGCGCTGTACGGATGACGGCACGAAAGCCTGTGATGACAGGGTGAGCAGGAACAGCCTGCCGGACAACAGTGTACGTTAAAGTGAGGAAAAGATGGCGGGAATACTGTATCTGGTCGCGACGCCGATCGGAAACCTGGAAGATATGACGCCACGGGCGGTTCGAACGCTCAGAGAGGTCGATCTGATTGCAGCGGAGGATACACGGGGAAGTGTCAAGCTGCTGAATCATTTTGACATCCATACCCCGATGACGAGCTACCATGAATACAACAAGCTGAGCAAGGCACATGTCCTGATCGACCGTCTGCTCCAGGGGGAGAATGTTGCTGTCGTGACGGACGCAGGGACACCGGGCATTTCCGACCCCGGGGAAGATCTGGTCCGCATGGCACTTCAGAATGGGATTACTGTTTCTCCTGTCCCGGGAGCCTGCGCGGCGGTGAATGCGCTTGTCTGCTCCGGCAAATCGACAAGGAGGTTCTGCTTTGAGGCCTTTCTTCCGATGGACAAAAAAGAACGGGCGGAGATTCTGGAGGAGCTGAAGACGGAGACGAGAACCATCGTGCTGTACGAGGCGCCGCACCGGCTTGTCCGGACACTCGAGGAGCTGCTCGGCGCGCTGGGAGACCGGAATATCACGCTGGCGAGAGAGCTGACCAAGAAGCATGAGACAATCGAAGAGACGACAATCGGGGAGGCGCTCAGGTCGTATGGAGAAAAAGAGCCGAGAGGCGAGTATGTTCTGGTGATTGAGGGAAGAAGCAGAAGTGAGCTGAAGCGTGAGAAACAGGATGCCGTCGCCCAGAGCATGACGGTGGAAGAGCATTTTCAGAAGTATGTCAGCCAGGGCATGGACAGAAAAGAGGCGATGAAGGCCGTCGCCCGTGACAGGGGGATCAGCCGGAGGGAGGTATACAGCCAGCTGATGACCTGAGGACAGGATAAACCGGGAGCGGATGCGCGCCCGGTTTTTTGATGCGGCGGCACGGTGCGCATGGTGCAGTCAGCGCGGTGCGGTCCCTGCGGTAAGGTCCGTGCAGCGAAGACCATGTAATGCTGCCCACGCATGGCATTCAGTGCGATGCGGCGGACTGCCGCCGGTAGCTGCTGGGGGTCATACCGTATCGTGCCTTGAAGGAACGGTTGAAGTAAGAGAGGTTTGGATAGCCGGCGTTTGCGCTGACAAGCAGGATGGGATCGTCGGTGAGCGTCAGCATGCGGGCGGCCATCGAAAGGCGGTAGCGCTCCAGCCAGGAAATAAAGCTCATGCCCATCGTGTCCCGGAAAAACTTCATGAAATGGGATTCGCTGTACCCGGACAGCCTTGCCATGTCATGGATGCTGATCGGTTCTGCGAAATGGTCTTCCACGTACTTGACGATCCGTTTTACCTTCTCCAGGCGTCCGGGACGCAGCTTCCCGGGTGTCCGGACGGTCCGCGAGACGATGAGATAGAACAGACGCAGCAGGTTGCCGCGCACAGCGATCTGGTACCCTTCTGGTTTCTGGCTGCAGAGGAGATCGGTCTCCTCGATGATCAGCCGGGCATTGTCATGCCAGCGCTCCTTTCTGGTAAAATGAAGCACCTCCGGCAGATAATCCCCCTGCAGAAAGGTTTCGATCAGCGAGCTGGTCATTTCCGGCTGCCTTGCCAGCAGAAGTGAGGTCGAGAAGATGATGTTCTCGTACTCCATGCGGACGAAGCCGTTTTCATTCTTCAGCGGGCGGATGGAGTGAAGGTGCCCCGGCAACACCAGCACAAAATCGCCTTCCCTGCAGACCAGGTCGGTCATGTCGAGTCCGATGATACCGGAGCCCTTCTTGACAACGATGATCTCCGCCGTGTTATGCCAGTGCAGCGGGACGGAGGTGAAATCCAGCGGAATTGTACAAGGGAAGGTATTGTACGGAAAGTCCTCGCTTGTGTGCACCTTTGTCTCGTGATATCCCTGATACTGGTCCATATCCATATTGAACAGTCCCCATTGTTACGGTACCTTCTGGCGGAGGTATACCGTATTCAATAAACAAGATAATTGTGTCAGTCCCTGCTGGCCCTTTCCCTGAAAGGCGCCTTCCGTGCAGCCCTGGTGCGGGAGGGCCCCATGCGGGGAGAAGGAGTGTGACTGAATGCCCCTCGGCGCAGCCCGTGTGCGGGAGGTTCAGACAGGATGAATTGATAGGATTGTACTACTTTTCAAGCGGTATCGACAAGCCCTTGCTTTCGGAATGGGCTATGGTATTGGTGCGAACAAGAAATGAGGGAGATACGCCGGCAGAAAGCCGGGTGAATCGTTGCGATAAAAGGTGCAACCAGAAAGGGGTAAACGAACATGAGTGAACTGGAAAGCAGACTGACGAAGGAGATGGGCAAGAGCGTCAGAGATGCCTCGGACGAGGAGCTGTACAAGGGACTTCTGGCAATTACACAGGCGGAGGCAGAGAAAAAGCTCCCTTTCGAGAGCAAAAAGAAGAAGAAAATCTACTATCTGTCTGCGGAATTCTTAATTGGTAAGCTGCTCTCGAATAATCTGATCAATCTGGGACTGTTCGATGAGACGAGGGAGCTTCTGGAGAAGAACGGCAAGGATATCACGGCAATCGAGGAGATCGAGGAGGAGCCCTCGCTCGGAAATGGCGGACTTGGCCGTCTGGCTTCCTGCTTTCTGGATTCCATCGCAACGCTGAACTTGAACGGCTGCGGCGTTGGGCTGAACTATCATCTGGGACTGTTCCGTCAGGAATTCGTGGATCATCAGCAGAAAGCAGAGCCGAATCCGTGGCTGAAGAAGTCCGGATGGGAAGTGAAGACCACCAAAGGCTACGATGTGACCATGGCCGGGAAAACCTACCATTCCACGCTCTATGATCTGTATGTGACAGGATACGAGAGCGAGACCATTCCGCTGCATCTGTTCGACCTGGACACGGTTGACGAAAGCATCGTCCACGATGGAATTGATTTTGACAAGAGAGATATCGCAAAGAACCTGACCTTGTTCCTGTATCCGGACGATTCCGACGATGACGGACGCAAGCTTCGCATCTATCAGCAGTACTTCATGGTCAGCAACGGTGCGCAGCTGATCCTGGACGAGTGCGTCGCAAGAGGCAGCAACCTGCATGATCTGGCGGATTACGCAGTTTTCCAGATCAATGATACGCATCCGACCATGATCATTCCGGAGATGATCCGGCTGCTGGAGGAGAGAGGAATCGGCGAGGATGAGGCTATTGCCATTGTCTCGAAGTGTGCGGCGTACACGAATCACACAATTCTGGCGGAAGCGCTTGAAAAGTGGCCCATTTCCTATCTGAAGGAGATTGTTCCACAGCTGGTACCGATCATCGAGGCACTGGATGATCGTGTCAGAAGAAAGTATGACGATCCGTCGGTCGTGATCATTGATAAAAATGACACGGTACACATGGCGCATATTGATATCCATTATGGAAAGTCGGTCAACGGTGTTGCGAAGCTTCACACGGAGATCCTCGAGCAGACGGAGCTGAGAAATTTCTACAACATCTATCCGGAGAAGTTCAACAACAAGACGAACGGGATTACCTTCCGCAGATGGCTGCTCTCCTGCAATCCTGAGCTTGGAAGCTACATTGCCGGAAAGATCGGGAATGACTTCATCCGCCATTCGGAGAAGCTGGAGGAATTCGGGAAGTATGCGGATGACGAGCAGGTTCTCAGCGATCTGATGGCCATCAAGAACCGCAACAAGGCGCGTCTTGCGAAGTATCTGAAGGACACCCGGAATATCGAGATCGATCCGGACTCCATTTTCGATATCCAGGCAAAGCGTCTGCACGAGTACAAGAGGCAGCAGATGAACCTTCTGTGGTGCATCCACCACTATCTGGATCTCAGACGCAAGGCTGAGGCGGGCCAGGCGCTGGATGATCCGAAGGTGACGGTCCTGTTTGCAGCAAAGGCAGCGCCAGCATATATCATTGCACAGGATATTATCCACGCGATTCTCTGCCTGCAGGATATCATCGAGCATGACCCGGAGGTTTCGAAGGTCTTTCGTGTCGTGATGGTTGACAACTACAACATCACCGTTGCGGAAAAGCTGATCCCAGCCTGCGATCTGTCCGAGCAGATTTCCCTCGCTTCCAAGGAGGCATCCGGAACCGGAAACATGAAATACATGCTCAACGGAGCGGTCACGATCGGAACAGAGGATGGCGCAAACGTCGAGATCCACAACCTTGTCGGGGATGATAACATCTACATCTTCGGAATGAGAAGTCCGGAGGTCATCAGCCACTACGAGAAGGCAGATTATGTCTCCCGCGACTGGTACAACAGGGATGCAGTACTGCGCGAGGCAGTTGACTATCTGACCGGCAGCAGGATGATGGAGATTGGCAATGCTGAGCGCCTGAATCGTCTGAAGAACGAGCTTCTGAATAAGGACTGGTTCATGACCTTCCCGGATTTCGAAGCTTATTCGAAGATCAGGGAGCAGGCGTACAGAGATTACGCGGACAGAAAGGCATGGGAGAAAAAGTGCCTGATCAACATCTCGAAGGCAGGCTATTTCTCCTCCGACCGCACGATTGAGGAGTACAACAGAGACATCTGGCAGGTGCAGTAAGCTTCTGGCGGAAGAATACAAGGACCCTTCGGGGCTGTCTGTGAGTCACGGGCAGACCCTGAGGGGTCTTTTTGGGCAGAGCCGGCAACCAGAGATCTGGGGGCAGCCGCCATGCACAGAGACAGGCAGCCATGTCCGTGTGCTGGTTGACCGTATGTTGGTTGACATAAATGGGCTTGACCCGGAATGATGAAAGGGTATACTGTATTCGTCCGGTCACAGTGCCGGTTTTCAAAACAACAGTCAGATCAATCGAGGAAAGGAGTGCGCGTTTATGGACGGAGACGGTGTTCGAATATGGTTCTGTTCTTCTGTCTGCATGAAGATGAGCCGGACAGACGTAACAAGGCGCACAGCCTTTCTGTGTACGGACGTCTGACCCCGGAGGGGACGGATTTTCATTTCTGTACATATTCATACTTCATTCCCGGAAGAGCAGTTACATCTGACAACATCAGTCTTCTTCTTCAGAAGCAATATGGTATCTGATTCAACAAAAAATTGAAGGAGAAAGACAGAATATGACAATTGAAGAAAGAGTAGAGAGGATAACGGCTCTCCTTGCAAAACATGACATTGCAGGGCTGAAGGAAATCTTCACTCATATGGAGCCGGTCGATATCGCGGAGATTCTGTCGGCATTTCCGGACGAGAAGCGGATCGTTCTGTTCCGGATTCTGCCCAAGGATGAGGCAGCCGATACCTTCAGTGAGATGGAGCCGGAGGAGCAGCAGAAGTTCCTGGATAATTTTACCGATCAGGAGGTCAAGGATGTCCTGGCGGAGATGTATACGGATGACGCCGTTGACATGCTGGAGGAGATGCCAGCGAATGTCGTACGCCGGGTGCTGAGCAAGGTCAGACCGGAAGACCGCAAGGATATCAACGCTCTGCTGAAATATCCGGAGGACAGCGCCGGGGCGGTTATGACGACGGAGTATATCCGGCTGCGCCCGAACATGACGGTCATGGAAGCCATCCGCTGGATCCGTGCAAACGGTGAGGACAGTGAGGATCTCTACACCTGCTATGTGACGGACACCGCCCAGAAGCTGCTCGGCGTTGTCACAGTCCGTGAGATGCTTCTATGCAAGCGGAACGCAGAGATCATCGACATCATGACAAGGGATGTCATCTCGGTTCACACGACGGAGGACCGGGAGAACGCGGCGAAGCTGTTTGACCGCTATGATTTCACAACGCTTCCTGTTCTGGATGCAGAGAACCGGCTGGTTGGAATCATCACGGTCGATGATGCCATCGATGTCCTGACCGAGGAGGCTACGGAAGACTTCCAGAAGATGGCAGGAACCACGCCGGAGGATGCGCCATACCTGAAGACGCCGGTTATCCGGATGGTCGGACACCGGATCATCTGGCTGATCGTGCTGATGATGGCGGATATGGTCTCGGGCGGAATCCTTGGAAAATTCGAGGACACGCTGACAGCAATCCCGATCCTGATTACATTTATTCCGATGCTGACCGACACGGGCGGAAATGCAGGCGCGCAGTCCAGCACGCTGGTCATCCGGTCGCTGGCGCTGCATGAAATCAGCGTGAAGGATGCACTGAAGGTCATCTGGAAGGAGCTGCGGGTTGCATTGATCTGCGGACTGATTCTGGGTGCCCTGAATTATATCCGTATTCTGATTCAGTATCCGGAACATGAGCTGATCGGGCTGACCGTTGCAATTGCGATGCTCTGCACGGTCGTCATGGCGAAGGTCATTGGCGGTGTCCTGCCGCTGATCGCGACAAAACTCCACCTCGATCCGGCCATGATGGCCTCCCCACTGATCACGACCATCGTGGACTCCTGTTCGTTGCTGATATTTCTCAGTATCTCGCGGGCACTGCTGCACATCCCGGGGTGAAGCCCTGATCATTCCGGGGCGATGCTCGGGCGTCATGCAGATTCCGGGCGATCCCAGCGTGAGACTCGGGCGGTATGTAGTTCCAGTCCCACCCAGACGAGCAGATGAGGCGGTTCGGGCGGTATGCGGCAGCCTGCAGAACTGGGGATGTCCCGGAAACTTCTAAAAAAACGCCCGGGCAGCGATCGGATGGATCACTGCCCGGGCGGAAGTTATATTCTGGGAGGGAGTGCCGGCCGGCTCTCGCCGACCGGCATGAGTATGAAAAGTGTTATCAAATGCTTTTTGTTCATCTGATGGCTATACTATAGAGACAGAATGTGTACAGACTGTGCTGAACCTGTGAACAATTGATGGCGTCCGGCGTCCTGAAGACTGAAATCCGGGTGCAGGGCACATATACAAAAGGAGAATTCGAATTGAAAACCGCAGCCATTATCCTGTTTGTCGCAATGTATGCCGTCATGATTGTACGGCCGAAATGGAGAACGCTGGCGGCCCTCATCACGGGAGCCATCTTTCTGATCACGGGGATTCTGCCGGTGCGGAGCGTATTCAATGAAATTGACTGGAATGTCATTCTGATGATTGCCGGAACGATGGTGGTTGTCGATTTTTTCATTGAATCAAAGATGCCCAACCGCATCGCGGACATTCTGCTGGACAAGGCTGACAATGTCATGTGGGTGACGATCTATATGTCTCTGTTTGCGGGCGTCATCTCTGCCTTTATCGACAATGTCGCGACGGTTCTGATGGTCGCCCCAGTCGGGCTTGCGGTCTGCAGGAAGCTGAAGATCAGCCCGGTCGGAATGCTGATCAGTATTGCAGTCTCTTCGAACCTCCAGGGCGCGGCAACACTGGTCGGGGATACGACCTCCATCATGCTCGGCGCCTACGCCCGCATGGACTTCACCAGTTTCTTCTTTATGAAGGGACGTCCGGGAATCTTCTGGGCGGTGGAGCTCGGCGCACTCGCGACCATCCCGGTCCTGATGCTGCTCTTTCGGAAACAGAAGGAGCCGGTTCACGCTGATGAAATGACAAAGGTGTCAGACTTCGTCCCTTCCTTCATGCTGCTTGGCGTTGTCGCGGCATTGATTACGGCATCCTTTATTCCGGGCAAACCAGACATCACCAACGGCCTGATTTGCTGCTGCATGGCGGGAGTCGCCGTCCTTTATGATCTGATTCGGACGAGAAAGACGAAGGGGCTTGTCAGGGCACTGAAGGGGATTGACTTCAGCACGATCTATCTGCTTATCGGCCTCTTCACCGTCATCGGAGGGATCAAGGCGGTGGGGATCATCGACGACGTTGCGGCGGCGATCAGCAGGATCGGCGGAAGCAGCCTGTTTCTGCTGTATACGGTCGTCGTCTTTGGAAGTGTTGCGATTTCTGCATTTATCGACAATATTCCCTATGTTGCGACGATGCTTCCTGTGATGCAGGGTGTCTCGACGATGCTCGGGATCGAGCCCTGCCTGCTTTACTTCGGTCTGCTGACCGGGGCCACGCTTGGCGGGAACCTGACACCGGTCGGTGCCTCCGCCAATATCACCGCCATCGGGATTCTGGAGAAAAACGGAGAGCGTGTGTCATTTGGCGATTTTGCCAGGATCGGAGTCCCGCTCACGCTGACGGCGGTGCTGGCAGGGTATCTGTTTATCTGGGCTGTGTGGCACTGAGAACTGCTGTACATAGAAAGAGACGACATAAAAGAGGACAACTGGCTTTTGAATATAGCCAGCTGTCCTTTTTTGTTCAGCGATGCCCTGAGAGAATGTTGCCGCAGGAGATCAGGCACGGAGAATATCTGTGAAGAAAGTGCTGGTGCTGGTGACTGCAAGAATGATTGCGATCACGATGATGGCGACGATCAGAAAGCAGAAATAGGACCGTGCAAAGTTCCGGAGATTGCGGTTCTTCGTTCCGCCGACGGAAAAAACGATCAGCAGAATCAGCCCGATCAGCGGGATGCTGAAGAGAATCTCGTAACCGAAATAGCCCCACATGGAGATGGGCTTCCATTCGTCAGGAATGTTATCCTCCGTGATGTTCGGTTGATATGCCGTAAAAGGGGCAAAGCCGCCGGAAGGCGCTCCACAGTATGGGCAGGCGCGGCTCCCATCCGGGAGCGGTTTTCCGCAGTTTGAACAATACATGATGATTCCTCCTTGATATGTAAACAGGCCGGTTAATATGTATCAGTATACGGAATATTGAACCGCTGCGCCATACGCATTCTAAAATGCAGCAGAGGAAAAAGGAAAGGCGGAACCAGGAACCAGTCAGCAAAGCGGCCGCCAGAAACCGGTATAGTCGCCGGATATGATATGGAAAACGTGCGGATCACAGATGGATACTTGACAATGTGAGAAGTCTGTAATATTATAAGCACAGATTTTAATAATTTTGTAATATTTGAAACGAAAAAGAAATAAGATTCAAAGATTTGTTCAATATTTTGGAGGTTGACGGATATGAGGAACGCCGGAAAGATAGCAGCAGTTCTTTCGATGGGGATGGCGCTCAGTGCAGTGTGCGGTGTGAGTGCATTCGCAGCAGACAAGGCTTTCAGTCTGGATGTGGCGAACTGGTCACAGCAGGATTGGAACAGCATTGCGATGACGAACGATGACACCGTCACATCCGGTGCGATCATCCGCTCCTCCGCGTCGACAGATTCGGATGTTGTGGGGTATCTGTACAGAGGTGCTGCGGTCAATATCCTGGACAAGGGGGATACATGGACACAGATCCAGTCCGGCGCCGTGACCGGTTACGTTATGAACGATTATCTGGTCTACGGAGAAGCGGCGAAGGGCCTTGCAGACTACTACGGCAAGGAAGGCGTTGTGGCGAACTGGAACGATGTGAATGTCTTCACGGACAAGAGTGCAGGCTCCGTTTCCAGGACTGTATCGGATGGAACTGCGTTCCCACTGGTGTCCGACGAAGGACACTGGCTGCTGGTGCAGCAGGGAGCGGATAGCGCCGGATACGTGTCGGAGGACGATGCGTCCAGGATGCTTTTGGTTGACACCGCTGTCCCGGCAGACGGTGAGGATATTGCCTCGACCTATACGGAGAATCTTGGCGGAACAGCTGCGGCTCCTGCAGATGGAACGGATGCGGCTGCCGCGGCATCAGACTCTTCTTCGAATAGCAGCAGTGCTGCAGACGAAACCGGCGCGGATGCGGGATATTCGGACAGCTCCGCGGCATCGGATGCAGGTGACGGGTATTCCGATGCGTCTGCTTCCTACAACTCGGGGGCATCTGATACGGCTTCCGCATCAACGGATACGGACTCTGCCGCTGTGGATGCATCCTCATCATCCGGCAGTGATGCGGCGTCCTCCTCACAGGAAACCTACGCCAGCCAGACAGTCAGCAGCAATCCGGACGTGCAGGCACTCTATGATGCCTATATCGCCGCACAGAACGCAGCGATGAACTGCACGAGTGAGCAGGATGCCAAGGACAAGGCGGCAGCGGCTGTTCAGGCGTATAACGCATATGTAGCGGCAGCGAATGGCACTTCTTCCACATCCCAGGGGCAGACAGATGCCCAGACGGCTCAGCAGGAGACCTCCGCGCCGGCTCAGACGGAAGCGCCTCAGACAGAGGCGCCTCAGACGGAGGCTCCTCAGACAGAAGCACCCCAGACAGAAGCGCCGCAGACAGGATCTTCCCAGAGTACGGGGTCTTCTTCCGGAAAGACAGGTTCCTACGCAGACTACAGTGATCTGGATCTGCTGGCGGCGATCATCTGGTGCGAGGCCGGGAACCAGCCGTATGACGGCATGGTTGCGGTCGGCGAGGTTGTCATGAACCGTGTCGCAAGCTCCAGCTTCCCGAACACGATCGCGGAAGTGCTTGAGCAGCCGGGACAGTTCACCCCGTATTCATCCGGGACGCTGCAGAGCGCGCTTGCTTCCGGTGTCAACTCCACCTGCTACCAGGCAGCGCAGGATGCACTGAACGGGGCACAGCCAGTTCCGGGCGCGCTGTACTTCAACACCCACAGCGGCACTACAAAGCTGGGTGCGCATTACTTCTCATAAGGTAATCCCCCGGGCCGCGCAAGCGGTCTGGGATGTTACAAAATCAACTATATGGAAAGCGGCATCACCTCCCCGGTGGTGCCGCTTTCCGTTTCTGTATGCCGTTTCAGGACTCCTCGTCGGTGAAGTCGGACAGGGTCCGGAAAAGATATGAATAGATCTCCGGGCTCTTTTCCTTCCACTGTTTTGTGATCATCCTTGCCTGCTGTTCGGTCGGGACAGTGAGCGTCAGCTCCATCAGAGGCTCTGAGTGCTCGAGAACCGCGCATGCGGCAGCGTAGTCACCCGAGGTTGTCCGGTAGTACTGTGCCCGTGTGCTGACAGCCTCGCGGAAGCTCAGCCTGTTTTTCTTCAGGTAGGCATCGATATCGGAGCGGATATCCGGTCCGAGGTCATTCTTCAGTGCGTCAAGGCTTGCCCGGCCGGCATCGGTCAGGGAGTAGTAGAAGCAGTCCGGACAGGCTTCCTCGTGGATCAGCCCGGCGTCCACCAGATCGCTGATGGTGTACTGGGCATTGAAATAATTCGTATAGCCGAGATCTGTGAAGATCCCGGCTATCTGCTTATTGGTCATTGCAAAATCTACACGGCTCAGCGTGTAGAGCGTCATGAGCTTATAAAGAACTTGAAGCTGGTCAGCCATCAATCTCTCCATTTCATTGGTCATATTCCGGAAACAGGCCTATCTTAGCATATGAAAGAACGGGAGACAAACGGCGCTTCTACTCCTTTTACCACTTTGCAAAGTATGATAAACTCTCAATGACACGAAAGATGGGTTTGCCGAAGGATCTGGCGATGGGGACGGAAATCCATGGGGAGCGTGTGTCATCAAGGTTTTCAAGGGGAAAGAACGTGAAGAAGAAATATTCAACTCTGACGGAGAGAGCATACAGGAGGAGACGGAGCTACGTGCTGCTCAGGAGCATGATTGCCCTGCTGATTGTGATCCTGGCGCTTCTGGCCGGACTTCTCATCTATGAAACCAGAAAGATGAAGACCTATTCGAATCCGTATGCGAAGGCACTGGAGGAAAAGCAGGCTGCAGCGACGAAGGAGGAGAGCAGCGCCGGCAGTGATTCGGATCTTGAGGGGGTGAAGGCGCAGGCGAATCTGCTTGCCACGCAGTATGATTATGACGGTGCGATCACTCTGCTCAAGGCTCAGAAGGACTTCGGAAAGAACGACCAGCTCGAGGCGCTTGTCAACTCCTATGAGCAGACGAAGGGCAGCTGCCAGCCGTATCCGATCGACCAGATCACGCATGTATTCTTTCACTCGCTGGTTGTCAACGATGCAAAGGCATTTGATTCGGATGCAACCGCAGCCGGGTACAATCAGGTCATGACAACCATCTCCGAGTTCAACGGAATCATCCAGCAGATGTATGACAAGGGGTATGTGATGATCAGCCTCCACGATATGTGCGAGGTGGCGGACGACGGAACGGTCTCGAAAAAGGAGATTCTGCTGCCGCCTGGAAAGAAACCCTTTGTATTGTCGCAGGATGACTGCAGCTACTACCACTATATGAAGGACGATGGCTTTCCGCAGAAGCTGGTTGTGACGGAGGAGGGGAAGGTCAAGAATTCCCTGCTCCAGGATGACGGAACAGTGAGCATCGGAGATTACGATGTCGTGCCGCTGATTGATACATTTGTGGAGCAGCATCCGGATTTTTCATATCATGGGCGCAAGGGAATCCTGGCGCTCACCGGGTATGAGGGGGTGCTCGGGTACCGGACAGACGAGGTCTACAAGACAAGGGATCCGGCCAGGGTGACAGAGTACCAGCAGAAGTTCTTTGACGAGAATCCGGATTTTGATTATGACAAGGACTGCGCCGATGCCAAGGCTGTCGCGGATGCGATGAAAGCGGAGGGTTGGGAATTCGCATCCCACACATGGGGGCATATCGCACCGCTGCAGTATTCGCTCGACGCGGTGAAGCAGGATACGGAGCGCTGGCTGAACAATGTCGCGCCGATTGTCGGGGATACGGATGTGCTGATCTTCGCCTTCGGAGCGGATATCGGGGACTGGCATCCGTACACCCATGACAACGCGTACTTTGATTATCTCAAGTCGAAGAAGTTCAGTATCTACTGCAACGTCGATGGTTCAGTCAAGAGCTGGGTGCAGTTCGGCCCGGACTATATGAGACAGGCAAGACGGAACCTGGACGGCTACCGTATGTATTACAATCCGGATCTGCTGTCCGACCTGTTTGACGTGAAGTCGGTCTGGGATTCCAACCGGCCGACGCCGGTGCCGAAGATGGGCTGAGAGCTGACATGTGTGGAAATGAATGAAAGGGGGCGTCAAATATGCAGATATTGATCCGCGGGGGACGGCTGCTGGATCCGCTTTCGGGAACCGACAAGGTCACAGATGTCCTGATTGAGGATGGGTGCGTAACGCAGATCGGGGATGGGCTGACATTCCCTGCTCCGAAAAAGAAGAAGATTGTCAAGGAAGCCTCCGTCTCGGGCGGAACGGTTGATGAGGCTTCGACCGATATGGCTGTTACGATAGACGCATCCGGGTGCTGGGTGATGCCGGGGTTTGTCGATCTCCATGTCCATCTGCGCGATCCGGGGCAGACATACAAGGAGGATATTGGGACAGGCTCGCAGGCAGCAGCCTGCGGCGGGTTCACGACAATCTGCGCGATGCCCAACACGAAACCGGTCATTGACAATCCGGACAAGCTGAATTATGTGCGGTTCAAAAGCGCGGCGCTCTCCCCGATCCATGTGATGCAGATCGGCTCGATCACAAAGGGTGAGAAGGGGGAAGAGCTCTCCGACATCGCCGGACTTGCGGATGCCGGCGCACCGGCCATATCCGAGGACGGCCGGTCTGTTGAGAATGCAGCGCTGATGAAGCAGGCGATGCGGGAGGCAGTGAAGGCCGGAATTCCGGTGTTTGATCACTGTGAGGACAAGAAGCTGGCCGGAAAGGGCGTCGTAAACGAGGATGAGAATGCAGTCCGCCTGGGGCTTCCGGGGATTCCGGACAGCGCCGAGGACGTGATCGCGGCCAGGGACATCCTGCTGGCGCGGGAGACGGGCGCGTATCTCCATCTTTGCCATGTCTCGACGCGGGAATCGGTGGAGATGATCCGGTTTGCCAAGTCGAAGGGCGTCCACGTGACTGCGGAGGTCACGCCGCATCATTTCACGCTCTGTTCAGACGATATCCCGGCGGACGACCCGATGTTCAAGATGAATCCGCCGGTCCGGACAGCTGCGGACAGGGAGGCACTGATCGAGGGACTCCGCGACGGAACAATCGACTGCATCGCGACGGATCATGCGCCGCATGCGGTCAGCGAGAAGTTCGGCTCAATGCTGACGTCTGCATTCGGTATCGTCGGGCTGGAGACGGCGCTTCCGCTGGCGGTCACGAGGCTTGTCGAGCCGGGAATTCTGAGCCCGCTTGATCTTGCCAGGGTGATGAGCACCGCACCGGCGCAGGTCGCAGACCTGACCCGCCAGTACGGGGACGGAAAGATAGAGGTCGGGAATCCGGCGGATATTACGGTCGTCCGGCCGGATGAGGAGTGGACGATTGATAAAAAGAAGTTTCTGTCAAAGGGCAGGAACACCCCGTTCGAGGGCTGGAAGGTGCGCGGACGGGTGAAGGTGACGATTTGTGACGGCGAGATTGTGTACACAGATAAAAGGAGACAAACATCATGATCGATCAGCTGGTTGCGGGAATCAAAAAGACGGAGGCGCCGATCGTTGTCGGACTGGATCCGCAGATGAAGTTTATTCCGGACGAGGTCAAGAACCCTGTCTTCGATGAGATGGGCGAGACGCTGGAGGCTGCGGGTGAGATCCTGTTCCGTTTCAACAAGGCGATTGTCGATGCGGTCTGTGACCTGGTTCCGGCGGTAAAGCCGCAGATTGCCATGTATGAGCGCTTCGGAATTCCGGGGCTGGCAGCCTATCAGCGGACCATTGATTACTGCAAGTCCAGGGGACTGGTTGTAATTGGAGATGTCAAGAGGGGTGACATCGGATCGACCTCAGAGGCGTATGCTGACGCTCACCTTGGAAGGGTCATGGTCGGAGAGCGTGAGTACAAGCTGTTTGATGCGGACTTTGCGACAGTGAACCCGTACCTCGGCTCGGACGGTGTGGTCCCCTTCCTGAAGGTCTGCGATGCGCAGGACAAGGGAATCTTCGTGCTGGTCAAGACCTCGAATCCTTCCAGCGGAGAGTTCCAGGACAGGCCGGTGCTGGTCAGGGCGGAGGAGTTTGACGAGGACGCAGCCGGCAGCATCGACACATCCTTCTTTACAGGAAAGAAAAGCAAGGGCGGTCTTTCGCTGGAGAGCATTGTGCTGGCGGCCGGCAAGGACGGGCTTCGCAGCTATGTGCTCCGCCCGATGTATGAGATTGTGGCGGAGGAAGTCGCCAGATGGGCGCGGGAGCCGAGGCTGATGGGAAAGAGCGGTTATTCGGAGGTGGGCGCGGTTGTCGGTGCGACTTACCCGGAGATGGGAAAGGTGCTCCGGAAGATCATGCCGCATTCCTTCATCCTGGTTCCGGGATACGGCGCCCAGGGCGGAAAGGGAAAGGATCTCACGCATTTCTTCAACAAAGACGGGCTCGGCGCGATCGTAAACTCCAGCAGGGGCATCATCGCAGCTTATAAGCAGGAGCCATACTGTGACAAATACATGCCGGAAAATTTCGCGGATGCAAGCCGCGCCGCGGTCAAGGCCATGCGGAAGGACATCCGGGAAGCCATCGGCTGAAAGGTTGCGGGTACTGCCGCCCGGTAAGGTCAAAGATGCCGGCGCAAAATATGGCGGAGAATTCCGGGAAATCAGGAAAAACAGGGTGATCGTTCGGGGGATTCCGGGCGAACACAAGAAACGTGTTGTGAAAGAACAGGAGACGGGTATGCAGGCCGGACAGGAAACGGGGATCAGAGCGGTTCAAAAGTTCAGGGAAAAGGCGGAAGTTCTTCAGAATACGAGGATTGCGAAAGGCATCTATGATCTCAGGCTGAAGACGAAGCAGATCGCGGCGGCCGCGAAGCCGGGACAGTTTGTGTCGGTTTACAGCAACGATCACTCCCGGCTTCTGCCGCGCCCGATCAGCATCTGCGGCGCAGACCCGGAGAGCGGGGAGCTGCGGCTGGTATTCCGCGTCGCCGGAAGGGGAACGGAGGAATTTTCCCGTCTGTCGGCGGGAGACAGGGTAGATCTGACGGGACCGCTTGGAAATGGATTTCCGGAGTCTGTCCTGAAGGGACAGGCGGGAAAGACGGTTTTTCTCATCGGGGGCGGAATCGGGATCCCGCCGATGGTGCAGCTGGCAAGGACACTGGCGGCAGGCGATGATGAAAAGGGTGCGCCGCGGCTGATCTCGGTATTGGGATTCCGGGACGAGCTGTTTCTTGTGGACGATCTGAAAGCGTACTCAGAAGTGGTCATTGCAACGGAGGACGGCAGCTGCGGGACGAAGGGCAACGTGCTCGATGCGATCCGCGGGAGAAACCTGAAGGCTGATGTGATCTGCGCCTGCGGGCCGACCCCCATGCTGCGCGCGCTTCGGGTGTACGCACAGGAGACCGGAGCCGAGTGCTGGCTGTCTCTCGAGGAGAAGATGGCCTGCGGGATCGGTGCCTGCCTCAGCTGTGTTTGCAAATCGACTGATATCGATGAACATTCCAGGGTAAGGAACAAGAGAGTCTGCACGGAGGGACCGGTATTCAATTCGATTGATATCGAATTGTGATGAGCTGTAAGGAATGACCCGGGATCCGGGGAATCAGAATTGTACCGGAAGCCGGGACGGCCCCTGGAAGCCGGGACGGCACCCGGAGAGGCCGGATAAGTGTCGGAATGCCGGGAAGGCAGCAGGCAGGTAAACGAGTGCGCCTAGGCGAAACGGGCGCCGCTGGAGAGGATGAACAGGAATATGCAGCCGGATATGAGTGTGGAGATTGCCGGGGTTTTGCTGAAGAACCCGGTCATGACGGCGTCCGGAACCTTCGGGTCCGGACAGGAGTTTTCGGAATTTGTCGATCTGAACCGGCTAGGCGCGGTTGTGACAAAGGGCGTGGCCTCCGTTCCGTGGCCGGGAAACCCGACCCCGAGAATCTGCGAGACGCCCTCCGGGATGCTGAATGCCATCGGGCTTCAGAATCCGGGGGAAGAGACATTTGCGAAGCGGGATCTGAAGTTCCTGGAACAGTTTGACACGAAGGTGGTCGTGAATGTCTGCGGACACAGCACGGAGGAGTACGTCGACTGCGTGAGAAGGCTCGCGGACGAAAAGCGCGCGGACCTTCTGGAAATCAACATATCCTGCCCGAACGTGAAGGAGGGCGGCATCTCGTTCGGGACGAACCCCCGGGCGGTCGAGCAGATCACAGCGGCGGTCAAAAAGGAAGCCCGGCAGCCGGTGATCATGAAGCTGAGCCCGAACGTGACCGATATCCGGGAGATCGCGAAGGCGGCGGAGGCGGGCGGTGCGGATGCGCTGTCGATGATCAATACCATCACCGGTATGAAGATCGATGTGAGAAGAAGAACCTTTGCGCTGGCGAACCGGACCGGCGGGCTGAGCGGTCCGGCGATTCATCCGGTGGCAGTCCGGATGGTCTGGGAGTGCGCGCAGAGTGTGAAGATCCCGATCATCGGGATGGGCGGCATCGCCGACGCGGAAGGTGCCCTGGAGATGATCATGGCAGGCGCCAGCGCTGTTTCGGTTGGAACAGCGAATTTCCGGGATCAGACAACGGTGATCCGCGTCATCGACGGGATCAGGGCCTATCTGGAGGAAAACCGGATCGGATCGGTCGGGGAGCTGGTCGGCTGCGTAAGGTGACGATAAACAGCCGACGCGGCAGCTGGAATAGCAGCAGATTGCCGGGAGAAGCGGCTGGTGGTGACGGCAGCCGGGACGGCTTCAGATTGCCGGATGAATCGGCAGTGAGGAGAGGTTATGGAGAAGTACAAGGAATCTTTTATTGAATTCATGGTAGAATGTGAGGTTCTGAAGTTCGGAGACTTTGTCACAAAGAGCGGGCGAAGGACGCCGTTCTTTGTCAATACGGGATTTTACCGGACGGGCGGCCAGCTGAAGAAGCTTGGCGAGTACTATGCAAAGGCGATCGAGGATGCCTTCGGGACGGACTTTGATGTCCTGTTCGGACCTGCCTACAAGGGAATTCCGCTCTCGGTTGCGACGACGATTGCGCTTTCCGAGGACTGCGGGAAGGAGATCCGGTATTGCTCCAACCGCAAGGAGATCAAGGATCACGGCGACAAGGGCATCCTGCTCGGCGGTCCGATCAAGGACGGTGACAAGGTTGTAATCATCGAGGATGTCACAACAGCCGGCACCTCGATTCGGGAGACCCTTCCGATCATCCGGGACACGGCGGATGCACAGGTATGCGGGCTTGTTGTCTCCGTCGACCGCTGCGAGCGCGGAACCGGAACAAAAAGCGCGCTGGAGGAGATCCAGGAGACATACGGGCTGAAGACGACGGCGATTGTCACAATGAAGGAGGTCGTCTCCTATCTCTATAACAGAGAGGTCGGCGGCAGAGTCCTGATCGACGACGATATCAAGGCGAGAATTGACGCTTACTATAAGGAGTACGGTGTATGACGCCACGGAGGAAGAAGCACATTCAGAGAGTGTCGGGTGTGCTTTTTTTTCTTTATCTTGCGGTGCTCATCTATTTTCTGTTTTTTGCAGACGAATATGGCAGGACCCCAAGCGTGGAAATGCGCTACAACCTGGTTCCCTTCGTGGAGATCAGACGATTCCTTGTCTACCGGAAGATCCTCGGGTTTCGGGCTGTCTTCCTGAACGTATACGGAAACATCATCGGGCTTCTTCCATTTGGCTTCTTTCTGCCGTCGATGCACCGGTATTTCAGGCGTGCGTACCGAACCGTATCGGTGAGCTTTCTGTTTTCCTGCGGCGTCGAGCTGACGCAGCTGGTGACAAGGAGAGGGAGCTGTGATGTCGACGACGTGATCCTCAATACGCTGGGCGGACTGCTGGGGTATCTTCTGTTTGCCCTGAGCAGAAGGCTGGCGCGGCGGACTGCGCCGGGGCAGAAAGACAGCGGAACACCGGCAGAGCCCGGATGAACAGCGGAACGCCGGCAGAGCGCGGCTGATCGTCACAGCGTGACTGAAATTCCGGGACTGGAAGGCTGGCGCGGTGAACGGGACCGGCAAGGAGGAGACAATTCAGATGGCAAAGGCATATACATATAAGATTCACCCAAGGGCAGGAAGGAAGGGTGTTGTGAGCGTGGTGCTCTCAGGCATCACAATCATCCTGTTTCTGGGACTTCTGACAGCCTGCACGGCGCTGAAGGGGCAGGCGGGTCTGTGGGCAGGGGCGGTCGGTTTTTCAGGCATGATGGCAGCCCTGGCCGGTGTGATCATAGGGCTGAGGAGCTTTCGTGACAGACAGCCGTCCTATGGGTTCAGCAAGACGGGGACGATCATCAATGGAATGATGGTGGCCGTCTGGTTTATCCTGTTCTGCCGGGGGCTTGCCGCCTGAGAAGGCGGCGGGCGGCCGTACATTTAGATGAGGAAAGAGACATGGGGAATATCTGGGCAGATTATGACGCGATCGACCTCTGCGAGGAGCGGTACGGGCTGGCGGAGGGCCGGATCCGGGAAATTGCAGCGGAGCTGGGGGCTGCAGAGACGAATTCTACAGCCGGAGAAGGGAAAGAGACCGGTATGCCGGGAGCGGATCCGAATGCCGCCCATCCGCTGCCGGAGGCATTCAAGGCTTTTTTCAGAGACACCGCGTCCTTTATCGCGGAGCTGTGCGGGATCAGGGCCAGCCTGAAGAGCGGTTACTATGACAGTCATCCGGAAAAGTGGCCGGAAATGAACAGGCGGATGTATGAGGATATCCTCCCGGACCATTATGAGCAGAGCTTTGCAAATCCCGCCTGTGCAGAACGCATGCTTGGTGCTGATTTCGGTTCTCTTCTGTGTTTTCTGTACACGCAGGAGCGCGGCCTGATCGCCTATGTGTTCGAAGACAAGGTGGAGGAGCTGGCCGCGCACATGGAGCTCTTCATTCAGGTGTACGGGCTGTTTGCGGAAGGGCTGCCGAAGCCGGAGGATGTCCGGGAGACGCTGTACTGGTTTGAGAGCGACAACACGGATGTGATTCTTAGAAACCGCATCCGGGGGCAGATCGATCCGGCCTGTGACGATGCTGTTTATACATTGATGACACTCGATACCAACGATCCGTCATCCCTTTACAGGAGCGGAGAGTATATTACGGAAAACGAGCTGAGAACGTTCCGGTATCTGGCATCGCTCCCGGAAGCGGAAATCCAGCGGATGGCAGATACATTCACAGAAGGATACCGGGAAGGCTTCATTCTTGGTGAGAAACCGCTGTATAAAAAGCGGACGGTCTCGCTGATCTATCATGCGGGATTTGAGCGGATGATGCAGGCAGCGGTCCGAAATTTCCTGAAAATGGGGCTGCGTCCCACCATTGTCCGCTGCGGGGTGTCTGCCGTGACGGGGATGTCAAGGACCGGAGGCTTTACAGGAGCGTCCCCGAATCCGCAGTATGATTATGATCACCGCGAGGATGCGGCGCTGTTTCTTGATTCCCGGTTTGTGGAGCGGAAGCTCGAAGTGACGGAGGCGGTGTACGGCGAATTCCTTGAGCAGGCACACCGGTACGGCGGTCCTGCTGTGCTGGAGGTCTTCGGAGAACCTCCGTTTGACCCGGTCTCGAAGAAGGAGGCGCTGAAATATTCGGAGAAGCAGCAGGCGCTTTCCGTAAAGCTGAAAAATGAGACGGCGCGTATCGTCAATGATGCCATCTACGGGCAGGAACGCTCCTTTACGGTCATTTCGTTCCCGGTTCCGACGATCGACGAAGAACGATATGAGGAGATCTTCCGTGAGACGATGAAGGTCAACACCCTGGATGCGAAGAAATACAGTGCGATTCAGCAGGTAATGATCGATACGCTTGACAAGGGAACGAAGGTTCACATTCTCGGGAGGGGTAAGAACCGCACGGATCTGACGGTGCAGCTGTGGAGGCTTCAGGATCCGGCACAGGAGACTATCTTTGAGAACTGCGGTGCGGATGTCAACATTCCGGTGGGCGAGGTGTTCACATCTCCGGTTCTGAAGGGGACGGACGGCGTGCTGTTTGTCAGCCAGGTCTATCTGCAGGGACTGAGCTTCCGGGATCTGGAGCTTCATTTCAAGGACGGCTGCATCACCGATTATTCCTGCTCCAACTTCGAGACGGAGGAGGAAAACCGGGCATACATCGAGGAAAACATCCTGTTCCATCACAAGACGCTGCCGATGGGGGAGTTTGCGATCGGGACCAACACGACCGCCTACGCGATGATCCAGAAGTACCAGATCGGACCGAAGATGGACATCCTGATCGCAGAGAAGACAGGACCGCACTTTGCGGTGGGCGACACCTGCTACAGCTGGGACGAGGACAATGTGACGCGCAATCCGGACGGAAAGAAGATCGTCGCCCGGGAGAATGATTTCTCGAGGCTCCGGAAGGAGGATCCCTCGAAGGCTTACTTCAACTGTCATACGGACATCACGATTCCTTATGAGGAGCTGGGGCTGATCGAGGTGGAGAACGAGGATGGAAGCTGGAGACAGGCGATTATCCGGGACGGCCGGTTTGCACTGGAGGGAACGGAGGAACTGAACGGACCCCTTGACATGGATGCATCAGGCATGGCTTGCGAAAGCGACCCAATTAAGGTAGGATAAAGCGGGAAAAAATCAGGAGGAGACAGAAGATGGAGAAGCCGGTTGTCGGAATTGTGATGGGCAGTGATTCAGATCTGCCAGTCATGTCGAAAGCTGCGGCGATTCTGGAGGAATTCGGAGTCCCGTATGAGATGAGAGTCATATCCGCTCACAGGGAGCCGGATGTGTTCTTTGAGTATGCGAAGGGCGCGGAGGCAAGAGGCCTGAAGGTGATCATCGCCGGTGCCGGCATGGCAGCCCATCTGCCGGGGATGTGCGCGGCGCTGTTCCCGCTGCCGGTCATCGGTGTCCCTCTTTACTCAAAGACGCTGGGCGGGGAGGACAGCCTGTACTCGATCCTCCAGATGCCTTCCGGCATTCCGGTCGCGACGGTTGCGATCGACGGAACCAAGAATGCGGCGCTTCTCGCCGTCCGGATGCTGGCAATCAGCAATCCGGAGCTTCTGGAAAAGCTGAAGGCGTATGCCGGAAAGCAGTGTGAAGCCGTTCAGAAGAAGGATGCAAGGCTGCAGGAAGTCGGGTACAAGGAGTACTGAGGCTGGATTCTGCCCAGGCGAAGGAGAGCTGCGGCAGGTTATCAGCAGGGTGTGAGCTGGAACGCGGGATAGGGGGCCTTTATGGATTACAGAAGCGCAGGGGTTGACATCGAGGCAGGGTATGAATCTGTCAGACTGATGAAGCAGTTTGTCGCTCGCACCATGAGACCGGAGGTCATGACCGACCTTGGCGGCTTCTCGGGTGCCTTTTCGATGGATGCGGTGAAGGGAATGGAACACCCGACGCTTTTGTCCGGGACGGACGGTGTCGGAACGAAGCTGAAGCTGGCCTTCGTGATGGACCGCCATGATACAGTCGGAATCGACTGTGTCGCGATGTGTGTCAACGACGTGGCCTGCGCAGGCGGCGAGCCGCTGTTCTTCCTGGACTATATCGCGTGCGGGAAGAATAACCCGGAGAAGATTGCGAAGATTGTATCCGGCGTGGCGGAGGGCTGCGTGCAGTCCGGCTCGGCGCTGATCGGCGGTGAGACGGCAGAGATGCCGGGCTTCTATCCGGAGAACGAATATGACCTGGCCGGCTTCTCGGTCGGTGTGGCAGATAAAAAGGACCTGATCACAGGCGCGGACATCCGGCCGGGCGATGTGCTGGTGGGGATCGTTTCCTCAGGCGTGCACAGCAACGGCTTCTCTCTGGTGCGCTCGGTCTTTTCCTGCGACGAAAAGACGCTGGGCACCTATCATGAATCGCTCGGTGCGACGCTGGGAGAGGTGCTCCTGCGCCCGACGAAGATCTATGTGAAGGCACTACGGAGCGTGAAGGACGCGGGCGTGAGAATCAAGGGCTGCAGCCATGTGACGGGCGGCGGTTTCTATGAGAATGTGCCGCGCATGCTGCCGGAGGGTGTGAAGGCTGTGATCCGGAAGGACAGCTACGAGGTTCCGCCGATCTTCCATCTTCTTCAGAAGGAGGGAGATATCTCCGGGAAGATCATGTACAACACCTTCAATATGGGCATCGGCATGGTGCTTGCCCTGGATCCGAAGGATGCGGATGCCGCGATTGAGGCGGTCAGCCGTGCAGGCGAGCGCGCGTATGTCATCGGATCGGTTGAGGAAAGCACGCAGAAGTGCGCGGAGGTCATCTGAACAGCCTGAAAATCAGGCAGGGGAAGACCGGCCAAGCCCGGGGAAAGTGATATCAGTTCGTGCCGGCGGCTGTCCTTGCTGTGCAGAGTATGGACAAGGCAGGGATGACAACGGACGGCTGCGGGAAGGGGAAGGAGACGGCAGTGTTCAGAATAGCGGTACTGGTTTCCGGAGGCGGGACGAATCTGCAGGCCATCATCGATGCCATCGATCAGGGGACCATCAAAGACACGGAGATCGCGCTTGTCCTGTCCAACAATGAGGGCGCCTTTGCGCTGGAGCGGGCACGCAGGCGCGGGATTCCGGCGACGGTTGTTTCACCGAAGTCATATGCATCCAGAGCAGCCTTCAACGAGGCGCTTCTGGACTGCGTGCGGGAGCATAGGCCGGATCTGGTCGTGCTGGCCGGATTTCTCTGCGCGATTCCGGATGAGATGGTTGAGGCGTACAGAAACAGAATCATCAACATCCATCCGTCCCTGATTCCGTCCTTCTGCGGAAAGGGCTATTATGGGCTGAAGGTCCACGAGGCCGCGCTTGAGCGCGGCGTGAAGATCTCGGGGGCTACCGTTCATTTTGTGGACAGCGGGACCGATACAGGACCGATTATCATGCAGAAGGCGGTCACCGTGCTTCCGGATGACACGCCGAAGTCGCTTCAGCTGAGGATCATGGAGCAGGCCGAGTGGAAAATTCTGCCGAGAGTGATTGATCTGATCGCGCACGGGAAGGTGAAGGTGGACGGCCGGAAGGTGACCGTCCTGGAGCAGGATGAGGGAAGCTGTTCTCAGAAAGGGAGCCAGGTATGAAAATTCTGATTGTAGGAAGTGGCGGAAGAGAACATGCGCTTGTGTGGAAGATTTCGCAGAGCAGCAGGGTCGAAAAGATCTACTGTGCGCCGGGGAATGCCGGCATCGCAGAACTTGCGGAGTGCGTGCCGATCGGTGCGATGGAGTTTGAAAAGCTGGCGGACTTTGCCTGCGGGCATAAAATCGATCTGACAGTCATTGGCATGGACGATCCGCTTGTGGGCGGGATTGTCGATGTCTTCAGGGCCAGAGGGCTTCGTGTGTTCGGGCCTGAGAAGAAGGCGGCGGTCCTGGAGGGAAGCAAGGCGTTCTCAAAGGATCTGATGAAGAAATACCACATTCCGACGGCTGCGTATGAGACCTTTTCGGATAAGGAAGCCGCCATCGGATATTTAAAGACAAAGGCGTCCTTCCCGATTGTCCTGAAGGCATCCGGTCTTGCGCTCGGCAAGGGCGTTTTGATCTGCCAGAACCTGGAGGAAGCGCTCCGCGGCGCGGAAGAGATCATGGGCGAAAGAAAGTTCGGCGATGCCGGCAGCCAGATGGTCATCGAGGAGTTCATGACCGGCCATGAGGTTTCTGTCCTGACCTTCTGTGATGGGAAGACCTTCCGAGAGATGTCCTCCTCGCAGGACTACAAGCGCGCCGGGGACAACGACACCGGGCTCAACACAGGCGGGATGGGGAATATCTCCCCGAGCCCGTTCTATACCGATGAGATCCGTGCCTTTTGCGAGGAGAAGATCTTCCAGCCGACCGTGGACGCGATGCGGGCGGAGGGAAGAGCATTTGTCGGTGTCATCTTTTTTGGCCTTATGCTGACGAAGGACGGGCCGAAGGTGCTGGAGTACAACTGTCGCTTCGGCGACCCGGAGGCGCAGGTCATTCTCCCGCGGATGGAGAACGATATTGTCGATGTCTTTGAGGCCTGCATTGATGGGCGGCTGGATCAGGTTGAGCTGAAGTTCAGAGACGAGGCTGCCGTCTGCGTCATCCTTGCGTCCGGCGGCTATCCAGTGAAGTACAAAAAAGGGCTTCCGATCAGCGGACTTGAGCATTTCCGTGGAAAGGAAGGCTGCTGGTGCTTTCATTCCGGAACTGCGGAACAGGATGGACAGGTGGTCACCAATGGCGGAAGGGTGCTGGGGATCACAGCGCTTGGAAGGGATCTCAAAGAGGCGCGGGAGCGCGCCTACAAGGCTGTCTCCGAGGTCAGCTTTGAGGATGAGACGTATCGCAGGGATATTGGCAAGAAAGAGATAATGGGGGAATAAACAGACATGAAATGCGGACGGAAGACGGCCAGAGGGCTGATGACGCTGGTTGCTGTCATCGTGCTGACATTCAGCATACAGCTGGCAGTGCGGGCGGAAGGCCAGAGCGACGACAATTCACTTTCCAGCCTTGGGATTACGACACAGGGTGTGACGGTGAGTCCTGATTTTTCATATGACCATCTGACCTATGATGTGGTTGTCCCGGCAGGGACCACCGAGCTTGAGCTGGATCCGGTTCTGTCCAATCCGAACGCGACCATCAACAGCATTGATGGAACGACGCTTACAAATGGATCCGGCACGGTTACCATCACGGTCACAGCTCCGAGCGGTGCCATGACGGCGTATACCCTGAACGTGACAACTGCAGCTGATACGAACGTGGATCCGGCGACAGCCATCTCGGAGAAGGAATCCCAGCGCGCGTCGGAGACGCAGGCACAGACCCAGTCTGAGACGCAGCCGGTCACGGAGACAGAAGACGCGCGTTATGTCAAGGTGGACAAGAACACACTGAAGGACGCGGAGGATACCATTTCCAGGCTCCAGAGTGACCTGCAGGTGTACAAGGACAGAAGCCATACATTCACATATGTGATCTATGCGCTGATTGCAGGCTGCGTCGTTCTGCTGTTTCTGGTTGTGAATCTGCTGATCCGGAAGAAGGACATTGCTGCCGAGCTGAATACATACAAAAAGCCGCGGAAGCTTCCGGAGGGCTTCGATGACACCGGAGATGTGATCCCGCAGGATGGATGGCTGGAGGATGAGCCGGATGAGAGGGCTTCGAGGAAACAGAAGAAGAATAAAAGAGGGATGACTGTCCCGAGCTACGGTGAGACGGATGATCTGATCATGGACGTTCCGCCAGTGGCACCGGGGGCGCGTCAGAACGCCCAGACATCCTGGACGCAGCAGCAGGTCGGAACTCCGGTCATGCCGCCGAAAGAATATACACCGTACAACGGATATGCGAAGACCGGCAGGCAGACGAAGCCGGCAGGCGGGAATGGAACGCAGGGCGCAGACAGCTCAGCCATGGATGAGACACGGCGCTACACTGTCCCGCAGCATGCGGAGGGGATGAAGAAGACTCCGGCACCGGGGGATCAGACGATTGTCCTTCCGGAAAAGAAGATGACAAGGGCGGAAAAGGCCTCTGCCAGAAAGGCAGAGAAGGAAGCCAGAAAGGCGAAGAAGGAAGAGCAGGAAAGCAGATGGAAGAAGGCCCCGGTGTCGGGAGAGAATCCGTATGCAGGCCAGCAGGGGTATCCGGGTGTAATGCCTGCCGGAACCAGCTGGACGTCACAGGGGCAGGTGCAGCCATCGAAGGCTCCGGTACAGCAGCCTCAGGCTCCGGTACAGCCGACCCAGGAACAGTCATCCGTACAGACGCAGAGTCAGCCGTCGCCTCGCCGTTTCAATCCGGATCAGAAGGAGGACGGTGTCAAGGTAGACATGATCGACCTGTAAGTGTCAGAAAAGGGATCAGACAGGCAATCAGAAAGACAGGATATGGATACAATCCGTAACAACAAATACACGAAACCGGCAGAGCTTGCGCTGAAGGAAGCGCGTAAGCTGGCAGAAAAATATCATGCGCAGAGCGTCGGAACCGAGCACATCCTGCTGGGGCTTCTCTCCCGCAGCGAGGGGACAGCCGCGGTTGTCCTGAAGGACTGCGGTGTCACGGAGGAGAGTCTCTCCGATCTGGTGGAGAAGCTGATCGGGGAAGGAAGCGCGGAGACAACGGAGAAGGACAGCTATACGCCGCGGGCAGCGTCGGCGTTGAAGGCTTCCGGCGTGCAGGCGAAGTACTTTTACTCTTCTGACATCGGGACGGAGCATATTCTGCTTGCACTGATGCGGGATATCGACTGCAACGCGGCAAAGCTGCTGCATACGCTGCATGTCGATTTTCAGGAGATGTACCAGCGGATCCTCGATATCATCGGTGTGCCCGATGACATGGCGGCCGATTATCTGTCCAACGTCCTTCAGACGGCACAGGGACAGACTGGCGCGACCCCGACACTGGACCAGTATTCACGGGATCTGACGGATGATGTCCGGTCCGGCAAGATTGACCCTGTGGTGGGCCGGGAGGAGGAGACGGAGCGGATCTGCCGCATCCTCTGCCGGAAGACAAAGAATAATCCCTGCCTGATCGGAGAGCCGGGCGTGGGAAAGACAGCGATCGTCGAGGGACTTGCCCAGAGGATTGTCCGGGGAGATGTCCCGGACCCGCTGAAGGGAAAGCGGCTGGTCATGCTGGACATTGCGGGTATGGTCGCCGGCGCCAAGTTCCGGGGAGATTTTGAGGAACGCATCAAGGGTGCCATGCAGGAGGCAGCGGACAGCAGCGATGTGTTGCTTTTCATCGACGAGATCCACACCATCATCGGTGCGGGGAGCTCGGAAGGTGCGCTGGACGCGGCGAATATCATGAAGCCGATGCTCTCGCGCGGAGAGATTCAGGTGATCGGGGCGACCACGGTCGATGAGTACAGAAAGCATATCGAGAAGGATGCCGCGCTGGAGCGGCGTTTTCAGTCGATTCTGGTTGAGGAGCCGACACCGGAGCAGTGTGTCCGGATTCTCGAGGGGATCAGGCCGGCATACGAGAAGCACCATGAGGTAAAGATCTCGGACGAAGCGATCGAAGCCTGCGTAAGGCTGAGCAGACGGTATGTGACAGACCGGTTTCTGCCTGACAAGGCGATTGATCTGATGGATGAGGCCTGTTCCAGGCGGCAGCTTCAATCCTATTATCAGAAATACAGACAGCCGGAGAAGGAGACAGGGGATCTTGCCGGTCTCAGAAGAGAGCTGGAAGCCGCGCTGTCGGCCGGCGATCTTGAGAAGGCGAGGGAAGTCCACGCCGGAATCGAGGCGCTGGAGAAAAAGGCAGCCCGGCATACCCAGGGCACCGGCGGACGCGCGCGGACTGTCACGGCGGAGGACATCGCCGTCACGGTCTCTGAGTGGACGAAGATTCCGGTTACAAGGCTGACAGAGAGCGAAAGCAGGAAGCTGGTCGGCCTGGAGAAGACACTTCATAAAAGAATCATCGGTCAGAATGAGGCCGTCGAGGCGGTCAGCAGGGCAATTCGCCGCGGACGCGCAGGACTCCGGGATCCGAAGAGACCGGTAGGATCATTTCTCTTTCTGGGACCGACCGGAGTCGGAAAGACAGAGCTTTCGAAGGCGCTGGCGGAGGCGGTCTTCGGCAGTGAGAAGAATATCATCCGCGTCGACATGTCGGAGTACATGGAGAAGTTCGATGTCTCGAAAATGATCGGCTCGCCGCCCGGCTATGTCGGGTACGATGAGGGCGGACAGCTGTCCGAGCAGGTGCGGCGGCACCCCTACTCCGTCGTGCTGTTTGATGAGATCGAGAAAGCACATCCGGACATATTCAATGTGCTGCTGCAGGTGCTGGATGAAGGAAATTTCACAGACGCGCAGGGCAGGAAGGTTGATTTCCGCAATACGGTCATCATCATGACATCGAACGCTGGTGCGCAGCAGATCATTTCCCCGAAGAAACTTGGGTTCGGCAGCGGAAATGACGAGAAGGCGGACTACGAGGCGATGAAGAGCTCCGTGATGGGTGAGGTGAATCGCATCTTCCGCCCGGAGTTTCTGAACCGGATCGATGACATCATCGTGTTCCATCCGCTCCGAAAGCCGGAGATCCGGCAGATCGCGGATCTGATCATTGACAGACTGGCCGGACGGGCAAAGAGTCAGACCGGAATCATTCTGAAGGTGAAGCCGGCTGTGCGGGACTATATCGCTCAGAAGGGCTTTGACCCGAAGTTCGGGGCGCGGCCGCTGAAGCGGGCTGTTCAGAGTGAGATCGAGGATGCGCTTTCCGAGGAGATCCTGCAGGGCGGTGTGAAAAAGGGAAAGACCATCTTCTGCGATTACCAGGATGGGAAAGTTACCTTCCGCCAGGCACTGGACAGGGAAAAGAGCAGGAAAACAAGAAAGCCGGAGCAGTCAGTAAAAGCAGATCAGGCAGACAAAGCAGAATAGACAGACCAGGAAACAGAGTAAAGACAGACAGGATACCAGGAAAGGAGCCATTATGGCAGTCGTAAAGGAACTGATCAGACCAGAGGAAGACGGAAGCATCAGCTTCGGAGATTATGAGCTTTCTCAGAAGACCAAGAAGAGTGACGTGGAGGTTCACGGGGACAGCTACAAGGTCAAAACCTTCAGCGAGGTCACAAGACTTGAGTGCAATGATATGCTTGTATATGAATCCGAGCCGGGAACCGCGGTCTCTCATTTCCAGGAAGATGAGACGGGCGTGACATTCAGGGTGGAAGGACCTGAGGATGCGCAGATTATTCTGGGACTGGCTGACAATGCTTCCTATCGTGTCTGCATCGACGGAGAGGATCAGGGTATTATGGAGACCGGCATGGGCGGAAAGCTGGTTCTGTCCGTGGAACTTCAGGCAGCGGAGAGCGTGCTGGTCGAGGTGAAGAAGGACTGAGAAAGGGCCCGGCGGCGAGGCGTGCCGCCGGACAGTGACAGGCAGCTGAGCAGGCTGTTTCGGAGAACAATATGGCAAAAGGAAAAGAAACGGCGTTCTTCTGTCAGAACTGCGGCTATGAGTCGGCAAAGTGGATGGGACAGTGCCCGGCATGCCACGAGTGGAATACCTTCGTGGAGGAGCCGGCTGCGCAGGTCGCATCCACTTCGTCATCAGGGACAAAAAAGCCGACGTCAGGCGTCGTGAAGTGGGAGACACTGGGGGACAGGACAGGGAAGACAGGTGCATTTTCGCTCCGTTCCGGAAAGCCGGCGGCCATTCCGCAGGGCGGGACGAAGGGCGAGGCAGGCATGTCCGTCAAGTTCGGAGGACAAAGCGGATCCAGAGCATCCATGTCAGAGGAAATGGGTGACCGCGTCAGCATGTCCGGTGCTGCATCCGGCTTCGGCAGTCGGAAGGAGCCGATTTCGGCTTCGGCGCGCCGCGCTTCCCGATCGAAGGCGCTTCCGCTGAGCCGCATCACGGCTTCCGATGCGGAGCGTGTCTCATCCGGTATCGGAGAGATGGACCGGGTACTCGGAGGCGGCATTGTGCCGGGCTCTCTGGTGCTGGTCGGAGGCGATCCGGGAATCGGAAAGTCCACGCTCCTTCTTCAGATGTGCAGAAACCTGGCAGATGAGAAGCAGATGGGCGGACTTCCGGCGCGGGTGCTCTATGTTTCCGGGGAGGAATCCCAGCAGCAGATCAAGCTGCGCGCAAACCGGATGGGAGACTTTTCAGACAGCCTTCTGGTGATGTGCGAGACGAATCTGAGCGATATTCAGGAGGCGATCGCCGTTCTTGAGCCGCAGGTTGTCATCATCGACTCGATCCAGACGATGTACAGTGAGACCGTTTCCTCGGCTCCGGGTTCGGTTTCCCAGGTCCGGGAAGCGACAGGGGTCCTGATGCAGCTCGCCAAGGGACTAGGCGTCACCATCTTCATCATCGGCCATGTGACGAAAGAGGGAGCGGTTGCCGGGCCGAGGGTGCTCGAGCATATGGTTGATACGGTCCTGTATTTTGAAGGAGACCGGCATGCCAGCTACCGCATCCTTCACGCCGTCAAGAACCGTTTCGGCTCCACTGACGAAATCGGCGTGTTTGAGATGAAGGGAAATGGGCTTCGCGAGGTTCTCAATCCGTCGGAATTCATGCTGGAGGGGAGGCCAGAGGGAGCCTCCGGCTCTGTTGTCGCCTGCTCGATCGAGGGGACACGGCCGATTCTGATCGAGGTGCAGGCGCTGACAGCGCCCTCCAACCTTGCGTATCCAAGGCGGACAGTTGACGGCGCGGACCTGAACCGGGTGAACCTGCTGCTGGCGGTTCTGGAGAGGCGACTGGGACTGTCTCTGTCCCAGGCGGACGTCTATGTGAATATTGCCGGGGGAGTCAGGATGAAGGAGCCGGCGATTGATCTGGGTATCATCATCGCGGTGATCTCTTCCTACAAGGACATCGTCATCGACCCGCGGACACTTGTGTTCGGGGAGGTCGGGCTGTCCGGCGAGATCCGCTCGGTCAGTCAGGCGCCTCTGCGCGTGCGCGAGGCGGAAAAGCTTGGCTTTTCAACCGTGATCCTTCCGCAGGCGTGCGTAAGGAGTGTCGGCCGGACAGAGGGAATCCGCCTGATCGGCGTCAGGACGGTCCGGGATGTCGTCACTGCAGTCAGTGGCAGGGGATACTGAAGGATAACTGTGGTGCCCCTCCAGTCAGCAGTGAGCGGCTGCGTCAGCTGCAGGGAGTCGGGCCAGTGCATCACGGCTGAAACTAGACATGGCGCTTCAGCCGCTGCCTTTGATCGCCGCCCAGTCACCCTGCGGGTGTATCTTGGATGAAATCAGACACGGCGCTTCAGGCCTGAGCATATGTGCTCAGAATGGACTTCAGGGACGCTTTGGATGAGGTATGGGTCCGGACGATCTGTGTGTCGGTACCGGCTGAGTCGAGCGCGATCTTTACCATCTTGTGGGACACGGTGTGTGTGAACAGAATCATCAGATCTGGGTTGCCGATCCGGTCTTTCATGCAGGATTTATACTTGCAGAAAACCTTGGCGTTACATCCATGTTCCTTGCACAGATTCAGATAATCGCGCTCCATACATTCATTTCCGCCGATAATGACAATGCTCATACAGACTCTCCTTTGAAATTTCCCGGTGAAAAGGACATAATTAGTATAGACTAACAATTATTATATGTAAATAACTTTTGCATTTCCGATGACAGAATTGTGACCATCAGGCAAGAAGAATGCAGAAGGAGGAAAGGATAACATGAAGTTTCAAGCATCCATTAATGGAATCAAAGGAACGGTTCAGTATCGGGATGAAGACGTTCAGAAGATTTTTCTCCCGCTTCTGGAAAAGTGGAAGGCGATGCAGGAGAGGAAGGGACGCCGGATCCTGGTTTTTCTTGCGGCGCCGCCCGGGACGGGAAAGAGCACGCTCCTTGCGTTTCTCAGGCAGCTGTCATGCGGAGAGATTATGCCGGGGACACCTTCCTCAGAGGAACAGGACAGGACTCCCATTACAACAATCGGGATTGACGGGTTCCACCACTATCAGTCTTTTCTGGATACGCATACGACCGTCCGGGACGGGCAGGAGATTCTGATGGCGAGGGTGAAGGGTGCGCCGGAGACATTTGACAGGGCGCTTCTCGAGGAGCGGATCCGGAAGGTTGCAGCCGGGGAGGACTGCAGCTGGCCGGACTATGACCGTACAATTGAGAATCCGAGAGAGGATGTATTCAAGATCGACGCTTCCAGCAAGATCGTGGTCCTGGAGGGAAATTACCTGCTGCTGGATCAGCCGGGCTGGCGGGATCTCCGGAACTACGCAGACTACACGATGAAGCTGGTTGCGGATGAGAAAGTGCTCAGAGAACGGCTTCTGGAGCGCCGGATTCGGACAGGGACGCCGCGGCCGGAGGCTGAACGGTTTGTCGATTACAGCGATATGGCGAACGCGCGGCTGGTGCTCCGGCATTCGCTGGACGCAGATCTGGTCCTGGAATCCGGGCGGGATGGATTCCGGGTTGTCAACGGTGGCTTTTCCGGGTGAATGGACAAGGTCTGTGACTGCCGGCGTGGTTTGGCGCGGCTTTGTATCATGTCTTTTCTCCGTTTGCCTGGAGCTTGCCGGAGAACAGAAGCAGCGCGGCGCCGATGGCGGAGACAATCGATCCGCACAGCAGCATGGCAGAGACGCCGCCGTGATCCAGAAGGAAACCAGCCGTCAGGTTGCCCAGAACGTTGCCGAGCGTGAAGACTGCGGTGAAGAAGGCCTGCCCCTTGACTTTGTCAGAAGGAGCCATCGCCTCGCTGATATAGTAGACGGAGGAGACGGACAAAAGCCCCCATCCGAGCGGCTGAATCAGCTGCACAGGATACAGGAAGCCAATCGTGGGAGTCAGGAGCGTCAGCAGAACCTTGAGTGTGAAGAAGATGCCTGAAATCCGGAACCAGAAGGAATCCGGTCTCCATGTCCGGAGTTTCCCGTAGATCAGCATGACGGTCAGTTCCAGCAAGGCTGCGACGGACATGAGGTTTCCCATGCTGCTGCTTCCGGCTCCCTTGCTCCTTACAATCTGCAGCAGGTAGTTGTTGATGTAGATGTGTCCGATGAAGATCGGCAGCAGGCCGACGAGCGCTACGGCATACTGCGGATAGCGGGTGAAGAAGGAGAAGATGCTGCCTTCGGCTTCGGTGCGGGAACGGGATGCTGCCGGGGGAGTCTCTGACTGCGCAACACCATCGTTTTCTCCGGCAGCGCCGTCGGTCCGCTGACTGTGCTTTTGAACCTTCGGATAGGCAGCGGAGGACAGAAGCAGGGCAAAGGAGGCGGCTGCGATACCGGCCGGCACAAGAACCGGGCCGGTATGCACCGAGAATTGTCCAAGCAGGAAAGCAGCTGCCATATAGCCGGCGGAGCCGAAGGCTCTCGAAAGGCCGAAGTTCAGGCGCTTTCCGGCATCGATGCTCTCAGCGCCGATTGCATTCAAAAACGGCTGCTGCAGCAGCAGAATCAGATAGGCCAGCAGGTAGATCACAGAGACAGCGGCTATGTTCCCGTGGAAGAGAAACACCAGCAGAAGGGAACAGACCAGTAGCAGGGCAGACATCAGCATCATCAGGAAGCGGACGGACAAGCTGGAAGATTTGTCGGCGAAGGCTGCCAGAAGAGGCTGGATCAGGGCAGACAGGAGTCCTCCCGTTGCCAGCAGGAGTCCAATCTGAGAGTTGGTCAGTTTTGCTCCGAGAAGAAAGAAACTTGCATAGCCTGCTGTCACTGCCATGTTCATCCAGTAAAACATCTGCAGGAGTGCATAAGGGAATGTCAGGTCCCGGGAAGCCCGGGCACGATGCTTCATGGTCATATAGGATCTCCCTTTTCACGTTGATAAAATTCTGATTTTGATTATACCCCGACGTGTTTCAATTTACAAAAGTCTTACCAGAATCCCTCTGAAATCAGATAGTACTTTACAGACAATTTTGATATTCTCTCCTCTGTTAGCTGATTATTTTGAACCAATTGCTTACAAGAGGAGGAATTCATGAAAAGAAACGGTTCCAGATTTGCAGCAATGATCTTGACCGGCGCCATGGCAGCGGCAATGGCTGTCCCTGCGGTATCCTATGCAGGCGATACAGACAAGATCAAGATCGAGTACTGGCACTGCAACTCCGAGGAGCAGGGCGGCAAGACGGTTGATGAGCTCGTCCAGAAATTCAACGAGAGCAACGACCACATCGAGGTCACGGCAAAGTACAACCCGGATATGTACAAGGGTCTGATGCAGAACCTCCAGGCAGAGGCAGCGACCGGCAGCTATCCGGCGGTTGTACAGATCGGCTGGGCGTTTCTCGATTATTTCTCCAACAATTTCTCCTACACGTCCCCTCAGGACGCCATCGACAAGTTTGATTCTGAAGATTCCACCTTCCTTTCCGACAATTTCCTTCCAAATGTCCTGAACCTCGCGGTCAACAGCAAGGGCGATCAGGTCGGCATTCCTTATTCGCTGAGCAACCCGGTTCTCTACATCAACAAAGACCTGCTGAAGGAGGCAGGAGTCAGCGAGGATGGACCGGCAACCTGGGAGGAGGTCGCGCAGTTTGCGAAGGCAGTCAAGGAGAAGACCGGAAAGTATGGTTTCTATATGCAGGAGCCAGCGGATTTCTGGGCGCAGCAGGCGCTGATCGAGAGCAACGGCGCTTCCATGCTGACGAAGGACGCAGATGGAAAGGCGCAGGCGTCCTTTGCCTCCGATGAAGGTGCTGAGGCGATGCAGCTTGTGGCCGACATGGTGAAGGAAGGTTCGGCGCTTCACGTCGGCTGGGATGAGGGCTGCCAGAGCTTCATCGACGGCAACTGCGCGATGCTGTACACCACCATTGCCCGCAGAGCTTCTGTCCAGGAGGGCTCGAAGTTTGATGTGGCAACGGTCAAGTCTCCTGTCTGGGAAGGAAAGGATAGAAAGGTTCCAGCCGGTGGATGCTTCCTGGCCATCACTGCGCAGGGCGATGACCAGATTCAGGCGGCATGGGAATTCGAGAAATACCTCTACAGTGTTGAATCAATGGCAGCCTGGACGATCGGGACCGGATATGTGCCGCCGAGAAAGGATGTCGCGGATGCGGAGAATGGCCTGAAGGACTTCCTGGCAGAGAACAAGATGATGAACGCGGCGATTGAACAGATGGATGGTGTCGTTCCGTGGACGGCATTTCCGGGAGATGCTGGGCTCCAGGCAGAACAGCTTCTGCTTGATATGAGAGACCAGATTCTCGGCGGCCAGGCTTCCGCAAAGGATGCGATGACATCTACGCAGGACCAGATCAATGAGCTGCTGAATGCACAGTAAGTGCCCAGCCTGAATATACGGCAGGAGCAGTATGCGCAGGCCTGTGATGGGACTGTTCCCAGGAGGGCGTTCATGAATGAACAGGCGGCGGATGCTTCTGCCAAATGCGCCTGTGATGAAACTGTTCCCGCAAGGGAGGTCCATCACAGGCTTTCAGAATAGAGACAGGGAAGAGGATTGTGTTCATGGCAGATCAGAAAAAGCAGAGTGTTCTGGGATATGTGTTCCTGATTCCGTCACTTGCGGCATTCTGCGTGTTTATGTTTTATCCACTTTTTTATACAGTATATCTGAGTTTCTTTGACTGGAACATGATTCAGCCGCAGAAGAAATTCGTCGGATTTCAGAATTACGTAATCCTGCTCAGGGATCCGAATACCTGGAAGATTCTCGGGAATACCTTCTGGTATATCGTGATTCTGCTGATCCTCAACTGGGCGCTTCCGTACCTGGTTTCCTTTGTCCTGTCGTTTGTCGTGGGCCGGATGCGCGGATTCTACAAATCAGCCCTGTTTCTGCCCAGTATTATCTCACTCGTCGTCGGGTCGATCCTGTATACCTGGATTCTGAACCCGGTGTCTGGGCCGGTGGCGATTCTTCTGAAGCCGCTGGGGATCCGGCTTCCCTTCTGGACCAAGACGGACGGATGGGTGATCGCCGGGCTGTGCATCATCACGACGTGGAAGACATTCGGCTACAATCTGATTGTGCTGCTGGCGGGGATCTCCGGGGTGTCTCCGGAGGTGATTGAGGCTGCCAGACTCGACAATGTTCCGCTCAGGCGCATCTTCTTTGATATCGTTGTTCCGATGAGCTCCGCGACAGGAATCTATGTGTTCATCATCACGATCGTGCAGGGACTTCAGTATGTGTTCACACCGATCAAGGTTATCACGCAGGGCGGACCGAATTATGCCAGCTCGAACCTGATCTATATGTCCTACCACAACGCGTTCACACTATTTAAGACAGGGACAGCCTCTGCAGCATCCGTGCTGACAATGCTGCTGTTTGTGGTGCTTCTTCTTCTGGAATTTCGCTTCGTTGAAAGGGGCGTCTACTATGAGAACTGATCAGAAGACCCGGGCTGAGGATGCCGGAAGGAACACAGGGCTGAAGCCATCCCTGGATGCAGGCAGCATGACAGACAGAGGTGAAAACGGCAAGATGCAGGGAACAGGGGAGGCAGGAGGCGCCAGGGCGGCCGGATGGCACGTGTTTCTGATTCTGTATACCTGCCTCATCCTGTTCCCGATCGCATTTGCAGTGTCGAACTCCTTCAAGACCTCCTCCGATGCCTACAATACGATCCTGGAGCTGATTCCGCGCAGGCCGACACTGGACGGATACAGACAGGTATTCGCAAAACTTCCATTTGTCAGGATCGCCCTTAACACTTTCCTGATCGCCGCCTCCGTGACGGTCTGCAAGACCATGACCTCCCTTCTGGCGGCGTACTCATTCGTCTTCTTTCAGTACAAGGGAAAGAAGGTACTGTATTTCCTGATGCTGATCACGATGTTCGTGCCTTTTACGGTTACGATGATCCCAAATTACCTTCTGATCACGCAAATGGGACTCCGGGATAACATCTGGGGCGTCGCGCTTCCGCAGATGGCCGATGTGCTGGGCATCTTCCTGCTGCGGCAGGCGATGCGGGGAATTCCAAAGTCCCTGGTCGAGGCAGCCAAGCTGGACAACATCCCGGATCTGAAGATCATGAAGGATATCATCATGCCGCTTGTCCGGCCGGCCGTCATCTCGACGGGCATCATCTTTTTCATCAATTCCTGGAATGAGTATGTCTGGCCGGTGCTGATTCTGAAGTCGGTGGAGCACTATACACTCCCGCTGGCGCTTCAGATGTATATCAGCGCGGAGGGCGGGACGGATTTCCCGCTGGCGATGGCAGTGTCGGTGCTGACGATGCTGATCCCGCTTGTGCTGTACCTGATTTTCCAGAAATACATCATCAGTACATTTGCCATGACAGGCGTGAAGGGCTGAACCATGAAGAATCTGACACTGGAACATGTTCATAAGGAATACGGGAAGACAACGGTCATCGAGGATCTGAGCATGGAGATCCGGGAGGGCGAGCGGCTGATCCTGCTTGGGCCGTCCGGCTGCGGGAAGTCGACGCTGCTCCGGATGATCGCCGGGCTCGAGCCGGTCACGGGCGGGACAATCCGGATGGGGGACAGAATTGTCAACCATGTGCCGGCAGGTAAACGGAATGTATCCATGGTCTTCCAGAACTACGCGATCTATCCGCACATGACTGTCCGGAAGAATATCACCTACGGGCTGAAGGTCAGCCATCTGGACAGTGCAGTCATCGAGCGGCGCCTGGACGAGGTGCTGGATATGCTGCGGCTGACAGAGTATGCAGACAGAAAGCCGAAGGATTTGTCCGGCGGGCAGCGGCAGCGTGTGGCGCTGGCGCGGGCAGTGGTCAAGCAGGCCGACTATTTTCTGCTGGATGAGCCGCTTTCCAACCTGGACGCGCAGCTGCGGATGCATTCCCGCAAGGAGCTGGTGAAAATCCACGAGAAATATCATCCGACCATGATCTATGTGACGCATGACCAGGTGGAGGCAATGACGGTCGGCCAGCGGATCGCGCTGATGAACGCGGGCAGCATCGAGATGCTGGACACGCCGGGAAACATCTATCATTTTCCGGCCAATGTGTTCTGCGCCAGGTTCATCGGATCTCCGCCGATGAACATCATCGAGAAGGTCCCCTACAACCGGGAATCACTGGTGATCGGAGCGTCGCGCGTCTATCTGCCGGAGGAATGGCGGACGGAGGTTGTTGGGAAACATCCGGATTCCACCTATACCATCGGAATCCGCCCGGAGCATCTGAAGCTGATCCGGACAGGACTGGGTGAGTGGGAACGTCAGGTTAAGGATGCAGACATGGAAGAAGAGAACGCTTCCAGCCTGATTCGCGGCCAGGTCCGGTATATCGAGAACTATGGAAATCAGGCGGCAGTATATGTCCGGCCGGAGGGGCTGGCGCAGGATCTTGTGGTGATGGAAAACGGCCGTCCGCCGAGGGAAGGCGAGCTGGTATCGCTGAAGATCGATTTCAGAAACTTCCATCTGTTCAGTCCGGAGGATGGGAAAAGCCTGGGCTGGCCGGCTGCCTGCATCCGGGAGGTATCTGAAACCGTTTTTGATAATGGAGGACCAGATGAGTATCCTGCTCAGCACGAACATGTACAGCACGAAGACATTCCCGAGGATTCAGCGGTATCTGGACTTTTTTCAGGGAGCCGTGGGAGTCGAGGTCTTCCCGCTTTTTCACGATCGGGACTTTGATGCGGAGCTGAATCGTCTGCTCCCGGCACTGGAGAAGGTTCCTGTAACCTTTCACGAGCCCTACTATCAGGCAGACCATACTGCGCCGGAAGGCTCAGAGGTCTGTGAGCGGACATGTGAGATGTTTCAAAAGACGGTCCGCGCAGCTGAAAAGCTGAAGGCCAGGCACATCGTGTTCCATCACAACAACTGCAGGGTACCAGAGGATTCGGCAATAAAAGCACAGATGCTGGAAAGAGCGTGCGCAGAGTACCGCAAGGCCGAGGCCATGGCAAAGAAGGCGGGCATCCCGCTTCTTGTCGAGAATGTAGGCGTCCATTCCAGGGAAAATGTACTGCTTGATGAGGATGCGTTTATTCGGCTGTGCAAGAAGGAGAAGTACCCGGTTTTGATTGATATCGGACATGCACACGCCAACGGCTGGGACATCGACCACCTCTGCCGTACGCTTGGGGACCAGATTCACGCCTATCATCTGCACAACAATGACGGGATCCATGACAGCCACCGGCGCATCCATGACGGAACACTTGATTTTGATGCATTTCTGAGAACTGTCAGGGACATCGGAAGACCCGTGGATCTTGTCGTGGAATACGCGGCACAGGTGGAGCCGGATGAAGCAGGCATCCGGGCAGATCTGGAAGAGCTGCTGGAGTTTGCAAGGTAGAATTGTTTTACAATGATTGCGGCGGTATCCTTGAATGCATATAATGGTCAAAGAAATCTGAACATGGAAAGGGTTCATGAGTATGGCAAGCATCAAGGATGTCGCTCGCCTGGCAGGCGTCGGAGCGGGCACTGTTTCCAGAACACTGAATGGAAGCGGCTATGTGTCCCCTGAGACAAGAAAGAAAGTAGAAAAAGCTGTCAGGGAATTGAATTACACACCAAATGAACTGGCTAGGCAGCTGTTCCGAAACAGGAGCGGTATCATCGGGGTGATGGTGCCGGATCTGGACCACCCTTTTTTTGCAGCTTTTGTCAGGGAGGTTGAGATTGCGCTCTACAAACTGGGATATAAAACGATGGTATGCAACACGATCGGAATCAGCAACAGGGAGAGGGACTACCTGGACATGCTGAGCCGGAACATGGTCGACGGCATTATTACGGCTGCATATACCCTGGATGCGGAAGACTATTTGAAGCATGATGAGCCCATCATATCGCTGGACAGAGACTTTGGGCCGAAGATACCGATCATCGGATCGGATCATGAGCAGGGGGGAAAACTGGCTGCAGAGATTCTGCTGAAAAATGGCTGCCGCAGGGTTCTGGACATAGCAGTGAGAACCAAAGATATTGTTGCAAACAGACGGCATGTGGTTTTTGAGGAGACATTGCGGACCCATGGGATAGAAGTAATCAACTTCAACGATCCGGAAGGGTCTAACAAGCTCGATCATGAAACCTTCTGGAAAATTGCCAGTTCGGAGTTTGAGAAAGAGCAAGGCATCGATGGCATTTTCGGTACAGATGAAATCCTGGCGGACTTCCTGCATCTGGCAATTGAAGCAGGCAGAAGCATACCGGAGGAGCTGAAACTGGTTTCCTATGATGGAACCATCATCACGAGAATTACGAATCCTCCTCTGACATCCATCGTCCAGGACATTCCGATGCTGGCTCAGACGTGTGCCAGTACAGTGATCGATCTGGTTGAGCAGCGCAGGATGGTCCCTCATAAGCAGCTCATATCGGTCAGTGTCAGACAGGGAGGAACGACATACCCGGTATAATCAGATAAAAAATATATACAAAACAAAGGCAGAAAAATCGTTAAACATTCACAGAAATGTGCTCGGATGCGTTTTTTTCTGCTTTTTTTATTGACAGGATGACTGTAAGAACGTATTCTATGAACCAAGGAAGTGGAACCGGTTTCACATAAATAAAGCCTTAAGTTAACCAAACAAATTAGTGGATTATCAGGAGAAATAGTTCGATTGATAGGAAACGGGTTCCATCAAACCGATACTTGACCCGGATGGGGGAATGCCTGATTCACGAAAAGGAGGGGTAACATGAAAAGAAAGATGCTGATTGTTCTGGCCGGGGCGCTTACAATGACGGCTATGACTGCAACAGCAGCGCTGGCTGATGATTCAGAAATCACAATCTGGAGTCCGGCGGACAAGGAGTCCATTGAAAACTGGTGGACGGACCGGATTGCAGAGTGGAACAAAGAAAACCCGGACATCCAGGTGTCCCGTGAAGCAATCGACCGCTCTGATTCCTATGCCTATGACAATAAGGTTGCGACAGCGGTAACATCCAACGACCTTCCGTCCATCTTCTTTGTTGACGGGCCACAGGTTTCCTATTATGCAGCAAACGGAATCATTGTACCGCTGAATGATTACTTCAGCGATGATGATCTGAAGGATTTTGTCCCGTCTACGGTTGCGCAGTGCACCTACGATGGAAAGCTGTACGCAATCTCTGCTACAGAGTCCTCGGTTGCATTCTATTACAACAAGGATTACCTGAAAGAGTGCGGGGTGGATGTGGCCGATCTCGACAGCCGGACGATTGACAACCCGATTACCTGGTCTGAGCTGGAAGAGATCGCAAAGAAGTGCACAACGGACAAGTACGTGGGCACGCACATCATCATGGATCACGGGGAAGGTCTTCCATATGCGCTGGAGCCCATGTATATCTCAGAGGGCAAGGATTATATCAGTGCGGATGGCTCCGAGGCGGACGGCTACGTAAACAGCAAGGAAGCGGTCAAGACAACGACCTTCCTGGCAGATTTGATCGCAAAGGGGTATGCGAATGTCGAACCGATTTCCGACGAGTTCCTCAACGGGGCCTGCGCAACCATGATCGGCGGTTCATGGGACGTTGCAACACTGGAGAACAATGCGGACTTTGACTGGGGCGTTACATATTACCCGGTGTCGGACGATACCAAAAAGGCAGTTTCCCCATGCGGTGACTGGTCAGCGGCAATCAGCAAGGACTGCAAGAATGTGGAGGGAGCCGGAAAATTCCTCCAGTGGCTCATGAGTACGGACAATGTGGCTTCCTACGCGGCTGCGATTGCAAAGCCGGCAACCCGCAACAGTGCATATGAAACGGATGAGATGGCAGATTACAAGAATGCGCCAAGATCGCTGTTTGTTGAACAGCTGAACAGTACAGCTGTCCCGCGTCCGAGAACACCTTCCTATGCAGTGTTCTCTACGGCATATGCAGAGGCGATGACAAACATCTTCTCGGAGGCTGCTTCCTCCGGTGAGGTCGATCAGGATGCTGTACAATCGGAACTGGATACGGTTGCAGAGACCTTTACGGATGACTATACATCAAACTACGCAGACTGAACCTCTGACAGACGGCATAAGATAGTATCACGGACGGGCTGTTGCCGTATGGCGGCAGCCCGTTTCAGGCAGGAAACAGATTCATGATTTGAGGATACAAAGATGAGTAAAGGAAAGAAGCTGTCAGGGCGTAAACACAATGAGCGAAAAACAGCCTATATGTTTGTTGCACCGTCCGTCATTCTGCTGATTGCATTCCTTGTCGTGCCGATGATATACACGATTTTCTACTCTGGGTTCAAGTACCAGATTATGAGGCCGGATGCGATCAAAATGATCGGGTTTGACAACTACAGAAAATTGTTCGCGGATAAGAACTTCTGGGTGTCGCTGAAGAATACCGTCTATTTTACGGTGATTGTTGTTCCGGTTCAGTGTGCGCTTGCACTGGGACTGGCGCTTCTGGTCTCCAGACGCTTTAAAGGGGTGGCGGTTTTCAGAACCATGTATTTCAGCCCTCAGCTGACGTCGATGGTTGTCATCTCCGTGCTCTGGACGGTTCTTTATAACGCCAATCCGAACACAGGGCTCATCAATTCGTTTCTTGTCTCCCTGGGACTCAAGCCGGTGAAATTTCTCGTCGATGCCAAAACGGCTATGAATTCCATTATATTCATGTCGGCATGGCAGGGGGCCGGCTACCAGATGATGATATTCCTGGCAGGCCTGCAGGGAATTCCGAGGGATCAGTATGAAGCGGCTTCAGTGGACGGGGCAACAAAGTTCAAGAGCTTTCTGTATATCACGCTCCCGGGCTTGAAAAGCACGATCAAGTATGTGCTGATGATCACGATGATTCAGGCAATGAAGCTGTTCACACAGCCCTATATCATGACACAGGGCGGACCGAAGAATTCAACGAAAACACTGGTCTACTACATATACACGCAGGGCTTCCAGAAAGGAAACTTCGGCTATGCCTGCTCAATTGCCACTGTGTTCTTCATCATCGTTGTTGCCATGTCGATGCTGATGAAGAAAGTTACTGCCGCAACGGACTGAGGAGGAGAAGCCATGAAAAATTCATCCATACAATCATCTGCAAGAATCGGAAAGTTCTTCTTCTACTTCTGCAATGTGATCATCGGCGTTGTTTTTGTATCTCCTCTGGTCTGGATGGTCGCTGCATCCCTGAAGCCGGAGGCAAAAATATTCGCTAATATGAATTCGATCACGACGTTCATCCCGAACCCACTGATCTTTTCAAATTATGCAGAGGTCGTCCGGCGGATCAACCTTGGACGGGTATTTGGCAACACCATCCTGTATATTGCACTGATTCTGATAGGAGATCTGCTGCTCAACTCTATGTGCGGCTATGCACTGGCTAAGTTTGAGTTCAAGGGAAAGAATGCAATCCTGAACCTGGTGATTGCCCTGATGGTGCTGCCGATGGAAGCCATTATGCTTCCGCTGTATATCGAGATGTCCCAGCTCGGCTGGGTCAACTCACTGGCTGCACTGGTGATTCCCTTCATCGCAAAATGCTTCTCCATCTATATGTTCCGTCAGTTCTTTTCCGATATTCCGGATGAACTGCTGGAAGCAGCCGCAATTGACGGAGCGAGTCCTGCAAGAACATTTTTCCAGATCGTGATGCCGCTTTCCAAGACTGTGTACGCGACCGTATTCATTCTGGACTTCGTTGCGCACTGGAATGATTTCATGTGGCCATTCCTGGTGATGACAGGCGAGGACAAGCGCACGATCCAGCTGGCAGTTCAGTCCTTCTTCGGAACGCAGCCGGTTCACTACAGCGCAATCATGGCGATGCTGGTTATCTCCGCGCTGCCGATGATTGTCATGTTTATCTTCATGCAGAAATACTACGTTGAAGGAATTGCATCTTCCGGAATCAAGGGATAAAGGCGGGGGTCATATGATCAGCAAAAAACTACAGCAGGCGCGGGATTATGAGCGGGAGCACATGGGAAGCATCAGTCCGCAGGACCGCCCGGTATTTCACATCACGCCTGGGATCGGGTGGCTGAATGACCCGAACGGGTTTTCCTACTATAACGGGGAATACCATGTATTCTACCAATATCACCCGTACTCTACAGAGTGGGGACCGATGCACTGGGGACATGTCGCGGGAAAGGATTTGCTGACCTGGGACAGATATCCGGTCGTGATGGCACCGGATGAAGAATATGATAACTTTGGCTGCTTTTCGGGAAGCGCCCTGGGGCTTGAGGACGGCAGGCAGCTGCTGCTCTACACGGGGGTTCATACCCTGGGCGGCTTTGAGAACCCGCGTGAGATGGAACAGACACAATGCGTGGCGATAGGAGACGGGATCAACTATGAGAAGTGTGATGCCAACCCGCTCATCAGGATATCGGATGTGCCCGGCGGAGGACAGAAGTCAGATTTCCGCGACCCCAAGATCTGGAGAGATCCGGAAGATGGAAAGTACTACTGTGTGGCGGCATCCATGGATCATGATGGAAATGGGCGTATCCTGGAGTTTGAGAGCGGGGATCTGCTGCACTGGCAATACCGGGGAGAGATCGCGGCAAGCCGGGGAAACCTGGGGAAAATGTGGGAATGCCCGGATTTCTTTTCGCTGAACGGAAAGCAGGTTGTACTTGTCAGTCTGATGGCGGTTCAGCCGGACGGCGTTTTTCACACCGGGCATAACACTGCCTGCATGATCGGGGATTATGACAAGGAGAACTGTGTCTTTGAGAGGGAAACGCTGAATCTCCTGGACTGTGGGATCGACTTTTATGCGCCGCAGACCATGTGCGCTCCAGACGGAAGAAGAATCATGATCGGCTGGATGCAAAGCCCGACCAATGCAAAATTTGTCCCGGAGCATGCCAGATTCTTCGGTCAGATGACTGTTCCGAGGGAACTGGAGGTGAAGGACGGAAAGCTCTTCCAAAACCCGGTACGGGAGATTTTGAAGCACAGGGTACGCCCGGTTGTCTGCAAGAATGTTGAGGTTGAAGGTCGCAAGGAGCTGGAAGGGGTATCCGGAAGAGTGGTTGACATGACTGTACACATATCGGCATCCGGAGCGGAATCATTTGCAATCCAGGTAGCCTGTGATGACATCCACCATACGGATATCCTGTTTGAACCGGAAAGACAGATGCTCAGAATTGACAGGAGTGCCTGCGGCTATCTGTTTGATATCGTTCATACACGGGAATTCCCGATCAGGTGCAGTGAGCATGGTGAACTGACATTGAGGCTTCTGATTGACCGTATGAGCGTCGAAGTTTTTGTGAACGACGGAGAACAGGCGGCAACCGCGACAATCTTCACACCGCAGGCTGCCGATGCGATCCGGTTCGAGTGTAAGGGAAAAGCCAGGATAAGCGTCGAAAAGTATGATCTGGATATATGATTTGAACAGGATGAGGTGATGATTTCTGTCCGCTTTCATTTACCATGGCACTGTGCTATTGTAGGAAATATGTCTGAACCGGAGAATATCGGAAAACTTTTCCGGTTAAGAAGCATGCTGTGAGGTGGTGAGTGATATGATCAGCCTGAATGATTATCTGTATACCGGGGATACGGTTCTGAAGATTTTAAGGCGGTATGCGGCGGATCTTGGCGCGGATGCGGAGATGCGGATGCAGGGGTGTGTCCCGGATGGCAGTCAGACGGTGGATACTGCGTTCGGACGGGCGGCCATCGACTTTCAGCACAGCCGTTTCCTGGAGGGGATCCTGTATCAGCTTGAGCACAACGACTTCCTGACCTTTCAGTCCAATCGGATCCGGGAGTTCTACAAGTACATGGCCTCCGAATATCCATTTCTCGCTTTTACGTTCAGAGGGCGGATCAAGTCCGTCATCCGATCGGAAGAGAAGTTCAACGGGTATATCACAGAGTACATCTACGACTATTACGTGAAGCACCATTCCTTTCCGCCGGTTGAGGGACTGCAGAGGCAGCTGAATCACTTCCGGGACTTCATTGCATACCGGATTGTGCTGTCCATGCCGACCTGCCACCTGCGTCCGGGACAGGACAGAGAGCAGGAGGAAATCCGCTATCTCTATGAAATTGCCAACGCATTGCCGGCGTTCCTCGAGAAGCGGTCGTTCACAGCGGAGCCCGCCATTCGTCAGGGCGGGGAAGCGGCCGAGACCGGAATCGGGACTGACGGCGGCAGAGCCGTGGCGGCTGCCAGCCAAGTCGGAATGACCGGAGAAAAAAACAACTCAATCGGCGCCGCAGGGATGCCGTCCTGCGATACGCCGGAAGAGCCAGTTTCCTGCGGCATGCCGTCAGGCCTGACGCCGCAGGTTCGCCCATACTACCGGGATTATGTCGCACACCCGAAGGAATCCGGATACCGGTCACTTCACATTGCCTTCTTTGACGAGGCAGCGTCCAGTTATATCGAGGTGCAGCTGCGTACTCATGAGATGGACAATTTTGCGGAGATCGGAACAGCGAACCACAGCCAGTATGAGAAAGAGCAGAACATCATCCGCCGCCGCAGGGGCGCAGTCCCGGAGGGGGCATGCCCGCTGTTTGACGAGGCGTACGAGCGCGGTATGGCACTGCAGTGTCTGGATCTTTCAAAAATTGACGTCAACATGTTCACCGCATACAACAACGAGCTCATGAATGACGGCTGTGGTCTGTATCATGGCAGGCTTATCCTGCCGTTCGAGCACCTTTCCCGGTTCCAGAACGACCTGGTCGGGTAAGGAGAATGATTCTCAGTGAGCCGGGCTTTCTTTCTGCGTGGGTGTTTCGGACATGTGGCTGAACAGCTCATTGAGATAGATGCTGTAGGCATCCGCGGAAGCAACCTGCCACAGCAGCATATAAGCTTCCTCAGGGGAGACAGGACTGGATGGGAAACCATCCTGGGACCTGTCTTCTTTTTCGTTGTTGGAAGTCTGCTCCTCCGCTTTTTGTTCTTCATATGCCAGGTATGCCCCCTGCGGCTGCATGAATGCGCTGACCTGGCCGCTGTCCATCACCTTCTGATTCCAGATACTGTCCAGCAGATAGTCAAAATCAGCCTTGAAGGCGGTATAGCTTTCCTCCATTGATCCGAGTTCCACCTGCATCCGGAAGAGCTTCCCGATATTGTCCATGCTCAGCACCTGTTTGCTGACGGCAATGAACAGAAGTGCGGCAATCTGTTCCCGGTCATACTGTTTCTTCACCGGTCGGCGCAGATAGCCCAGCTTTACATAATTGCTGATCATGGACTTGGTGAGCTCGACACTTCGGAAGGCTGAGAACGTATCGTTGATATACTTTAATGTCTGCTCCAGATAAAGACCGACGTTCGGGATTTCCTGGTAAGCAGGAAGCTGGAATTTAAGCATGAAAGTTTTGCTCCTATTCGATCAGAATGCAGTACGGAACAACATAGTTCAGGTGAGCGTAGAAACCCTTCTCGTGCCGATGGATGCACGTATGTCCGTTCCTTTCATTGTCAGCTTATATCATAACATAATCATCACAATCCTGTACAGCGAATGTGTGAATCCTATATAGTAAATGTGAAAAGCTTGTGAACGGTTATTAAAAAGCTTGACACGCAGAGCGAACAATCCTATTATGAGCATATCGATTGTGAATGAAGGAGGAGACGGTTATGACGATTCGAAAGCTGAGAGAACCCGGAAGCGCGGTGACGCATCTGATTGCGTTGATTCTGACACTGGCGGCAGCAGGGCCGCTGATTCGCGTGGCAGGATTTACCCCGGACAGAAAAGCCGCTCTGACCGTCTTTGTGTGGAGCATGGCAACTTTGTACCTTGCCAGCACGCTCTTTCATGCCATCTGCGCCAGCCCGCGCTCGTCGCTGCACCTTCAGCGGTTTGACCACGCGAGTATTTATCTGCTGATCGCAGGGAGCTACACGCCAATCTGTGTAATATCTCTCGACAAACCGTATGGCTACGAACTTCTGGCAGTCGTCTGGACAATCGGCCTGGCCGGCATTCTGGCAACTTTGTTTGTCCGTCATTTCCCGAAGTGGATCTCAGCGGTGATCTACATCGCGATGGGGTGGATGGCCGCCTTTTCACTTCCGCGGCTGGCGGGCTGCCTTTCGACACCCGCCTTGTCCTGGCTCGTTGCCGGCGGCATCGTTTACACCATCGGCGGCATCATCTATGCCCTGAAGATGGAGAACTTCAACCGCCGGCACCCGAACTTTGGAAACCATGAGATCTTTCACCTGTTTGTCATGGCCGGGAGCTTCTGCCACTTTGTGATGATGTTTCTTCTATGAGAGGGGGACCGCAGGCCGGACGTCCACAACTCCGGATTTGGTCAGCCTATCCGAGAATGCGTAGGCGTTGCAATCTCCATTCAGGTTCAGATACAGGTGATCCAACAGGTTTTCGTTGACAATCCATGCCATATGAATCTGTATACTTTTTCCTGGGGCCAGTGACGGGATATAATTTCCTCCATTGCCATAATCTTCGGAAACATCGGAATAGGCCATCGTTTCCGTATTAGAAACGCCATCCCAGTTAACATAGTCGCAGTCCGTTCCCGACAGCTTTGCCGGGTCCGTTATCTGATACTGGCCGCCTTTGTGATCCAGAAGCATCAGGGTGCCACAATACAGAATGTGGCGAAGCTCACGGTCTGTGTTATTGGTATAGGTTACGGTCACATAGACGAGTTTCTGCTTCACGCTTTCTGTTTTGATGACCTTGTCTACGGTGTCGATTCCGTTGCCGGACTGAATGTAGTAGAGCGTGTTGTCTTTGATACGACCGTCTGCGTCAACCACAGTTTTCCATGCTTCCGGGATCCTGTCCTGAGAGAGAAGGTGCAGATCATCCGACAGTTTTACCGAATCTACACAGGCCGAGGCAGTACATTCCTCGAGCTCGTCCCCCGATGATATCCCGACTGATGATATCTCGAATGTCTTTCCGACTTGTAATACCGGAAGCTGATCCTCAGAGATAACGGGGGCTTCAGACTCTGTTTCTTCATCTGATGTTACATCGCTCCAGCTATACATATCTGCCGTTTTGATCATCTTGTCCGTCTCGGTAATCACAAGATGGTCTGCCACTTTGAAGGCATCTTCCTTTGATACGTCGTTCCCAATGAATATGGTAATGATGCGGTATTCCTCCGGACACAGAAGATATATTCTTTGATTGAAAATCGGGCTGTCCTTGTTGATCTTGAGGTCGTGATATTGAAGGTATACGCCCTCGTACCCGCCGAATGATCTTTTTTCATATTTCACGACGTTGTCGTCCTTGATGAGATGGTTCAGAGCATCCTGATCGATCAGTTCTGAGGAGAAGGAGAAACCGCCCCTCTGTTTGCTGTCTGAATATTGGAGATGCGATTCATCAGTCCATTCCATGCCCTCCGGAATATAGCCGGTGGTGATACGGATATCATGTACCTCCTCAGGAAGCGTGATGTTTTTGGTGTCTGCCGTCTGAAGCCCGGTTGCAATGCCATATGTCCCACGTTTCTCTGTAAATAAATGATAAAGCTGTACACCTGCGTAAGCGGCTGTCGACAAAGCCAGCCCGAAGGCAGCTACCATCGCAGCAACACTGGTACGGGACCACTTTCGTTTTTTCCCTGACGGAAAGTCGATTGTCTTCGATTGCCTCAGCTGCCGGTCTACCTCATCATGAATCATCTCATGGATAAAGTCTGGCGTTGAGGGGATTTTGTACTTCATATCCTCAAGTTTCATATTGTCAGCACCTCCATTTCCTGTAAATCCTGCCTGAGCTTTCCGCGAGCGCGGGCGAGTCTTTTTTGAACGGCACCTTCAGAGATCTCCAGAACCTGGGCAATCTCTCTGATGCTGAAACCTTCGATGTAGTACAAAATCATGGGAATCTGCAATTCATCTTTTAGAGAGTGAAGTGCTCTGTATAGCTCCATATAATCCGATTCCGGCTCCAGATTCATTGCCACCCTCCCATTCTCCTCGTCCAGGGGGACAAACCTGTCCGATTTTCTCAGGATTGCGTAACATTCATTGATCAAAATCCTGGTCAGCCACGTCTTCGCATACCGGTCATTCCGAAGCGTTCCGATCTTTGAGAATGCCTTTGCAATCGTTTCCTGAATGGCGTCTGCACAGTCCTGATCGCTGCAGAGAATTGCCTTGGCAGTCGAATATAGCTGCCTCTCAGATCCGAGAACCAGCGTTCCCAATTGCTCTTTGGTCACCTTCTCACCACCTCCTGTCTGCCTGAAGAATCTGTTTACATATATTAGATGCAGGATTGGGTTAATTATCCCATAGTAAGGAATCTGAATTATTAAATTCCGCTTGCGATGATTCATATTTCTCTGTATAACCTGAAGTAGGGAAACCCTACTTTTATGCTTTGAGAGGAGCTGATATGATGGCAGCAACAATGACGACTGAATTTGTGAATGACGCGAAGGTCATGTCCAAGGGACAGGTGACGATCCCAAAAAATGTCCGGGAGGCACTCGGCATTGATGTCGGTGACAGGGTCACATTTATCGTGGACGGGAATGAAATTCGAATGATGAACTCTGCTGTGTATGCGCTGAAGCGCTTTCAGAAGCAGATGAAGGGAGAGGCGAAAAAGGCTGGTTTCATGTCTGAGGATGATATCGCGGAGTGGATCACGAAGGCCAGAAGAGAGGATAACGCGCAGTGAAGGTAATGATTGATACGAATATTTTCATATCTGCGGCGCTCTTTCCGAATGGGCGGGTGGCGGCTGCTCTGATGAAGGCACTGATGCCGCCGTATGAGCCAGTGGTATGCGACTATGTTGTGGATGAGTTGCATCGTAAGTTTCGGGAGAAGTTCCCGGACAAGATGGTCGAGCTGGAGGCATTTCTGTTCGCAGCTCTGCAATCCATCGAGGTCATACCCATACCGGGAGAGGAAGCAGAGGCAGAGCTGAAGATTCGGGATATAAAGGACAGGCCGATTCTGCGTGCTGCACTGGGGGTCGGGGCAGATTTGTTTCTGACCGGTGACAAGGATTTTCTGGAATCATCAGTGACAGATCCAAGAATCATAAGTGTAAGAGATTTCCTGGCACAGTAGAAAACAGGCAGGGACCACGGAGAGGATCCGCAATCCCTGCCTGTTTTTTTGGTGATTTCTGGGATTTACATAGAATAAACGATTAACTAATGCACTACAAAAAACAACGGAAGAAAAGCTTTTTGAAAGAGATACATGAGGGGATATTGCGGCAAAAATATCCTATAACAAGAGTGCGGGCATCAGAAACGGGACTATCAGGAGATAAAAACATCATATTGCACAATATATGTTTGTATTTTATGGTAATAGCATCATATTGACAAGTCTTGAAGTGGAAGAGTATGATATTTCCAGCAAAGTTAATCGATTAACCAAAAGTGATATATCTATTATGTTTTGAAGGGAGAATTCATGATGAGAAAAAAACTTGTCTCAATCGGACTTGCAGGAACTCTTGTGGCCGGTATGCTTTCCGGATCCGCACTGGCCGCATCCACAGAAGGGGCTTCTGAAACTGCCAGCACAGGAGAGAGCGTGACACTGGCTGTCTGGAATGAGCCAAACAAAGATGACGCGCTGAATATGTATAAGCAGTGTGAGAAGGCAACAGGTATTCAGGTTGATGTGACCGTTATTCCGGAAAGTGATTATTCGTCCAAACTGAATCAGATGGTTGCCACGAAGGACTCATCCACAGATATTTATGTGGTCTGGGAGACTGATATCAAGAATTTTGCAGAGACAGGCGGTATTATCAATTTGGATGATGATTTGAAAGATTCATCCATTAATACAGGTGACATGATCGATGCGGTTTCAAAACTGACAGAAGGGCTGGGCGGAACCTATGGCCTTCCATGGTGCGCGGCTGCGGAAGTTATGTACTATAACAAGGATATGTTCGATGCGGCGGGAATCGATTATCCGACGAACGACTGGAGTTATGAGGATTTCAAGGCTGCGGCGGAAAAGCTGACACAGAAGAATGAAGATGGAACGACAGCAGTCTATGGTATGGATCTTCCGAATACCCAGACCTGGTGGGCTGGAATCGGCGGTGCGGGTGACCAGGTATATGATCCGGAAAGCGGAAAGCTGGTGATTGGAGATGGTGCCGTTTCGTTTGTAAGCGATTGTGCAGAGATGGTGAAGGATGGAATCATGCCGGAACCGTCTTCCGATACCTCAGATCTTTTCGGTGCTGGGAAAGCTGCTATGAGCTGGCAGGGAACCTGGATGATCGGAAGCTATAAGGACACACTTGGATTCAATTGGGATATCGCGACGATTCCGACGAACAAGGTCAAGTACAATACCCTTCACACTGGCTTTTATACCATCAATGCAAATTCCGAAAAACAGGATGCGGCCTTCAAGGTCATCGAGTATCTGATGGGCGAAGAGGGACAGACGATTAATTCCAAAGCCTCCGGTAATATGTCTGCCATCAAGTCGATCGCGGCTGAAGGTGCATGGAAGGTAGACGGAGCTCCAGTCGAAAACTGGGATGCAGTCACAGACGCTCTCGAATCGGGTGTATTCGGGTATACTTGTCTGCCATCCGGAGTGACCAGTAACGCGGTATCAGAATTTGATAATGCGCTTTTGGGACAGGAGTCCCCGGAGGACGCAGTCAAAAACGCGTCGGACTATGCGGCTGAGACAATTGGGTATTGATTATCCCAGTCAGGTGATGGAAGTGCTCGGAGGAGCGGGCCAGGGTGAAGACCCGCTCCATTTTTTATGAAGACGACCGCTCATCATCGAGTACGGAGCACGAGATGAAAGCGGAGTCGCCGTATCGAGTAGGGCAGAGTTAATCTGGTCTACTCGATTGCCCGCAGAGACATGGAGGAGTGTTCTGCGGGGAAGGGAAGGATGTCAGATATGAAGGGGACAAAGAAAAAATTTCAGATCGCTTATGTGTTCTGCCTGCCATGGCTGATCGGTTTTGTGTGCTTTACACTTTTTCCAATTGGGTTCATGATCTATAATTCTCTGACGAACCGCAAGCTGACGGGGACATCAAGCTTTGTGGGATTGGCCAACTACCGGAATATGTTCAGAAGCAAGGTGTTCTGGAATTCATTGAAAGTTACATTGTTTTACACCATTGTCATGCTGGTGATCACGACTGTCTGGGCGCTGGTTCTGGCGATCCTGCTGAATAATAAAATAAAGCTGAACGGTCTGTTCCAGTTCTTCTACTTTCTTCCTTCAGTTGTGCCGACGGTTGCTCTGGCATACGCATTCAGAACGATGTTCGGAAAAGACGGAGGCCTTCTGAATGCGATTCTGGGGAATCTGTCAGGAAAAAACGTGACGATCAACTGGCTGATGGATCCAAAGACAGTCTATCTGGCGGTCTTCTTTGTGACGCTCTTTACCTATAATACCGGGCAGATGATGCTGATCTTCCGCTCCGGAATTGCCGATGTACCGAAGGATCTTTATGAGGCTGTCGAGCTCGACGGAGCTGGATCCTGGACGAAATTCTGGCACATCACGCTTCCGATGATATCTCCGCTTGTTTTGTTTAACGCTGTCAACGGTGCCATCAGTGCATTGAATGGTTCCTTTGCGCTTCTCTATCCGCTTTCAGGGGAAAATGGGGATCCGAAAGGCATGACGCAGGTGCTGAGCCTCCTGATTTACAAAGAGGCATTCAGCAATATGAAAGTTGGGTATGCCTGTGCCTTGTCGGTTGTACTGTTTGTAATTGCCGCCTTGTTTGGGATTGTGATCTTCGCGATCTCAAAGAAGACCGTCTACTACGAAACATGAGGAGGAGCCGTGTAATGAAAGCTTCACATAAGAAAACAGGAAGAGGGATTGCACTGTACGCAGTGATGATCCTTGTAGCTGTGATCATGTTTGCCCCGATTGTCTGGATTTTCTCCGGCGGATTTAAAACGCTGACGGAATTTACAACCAGTGCTAAGATCATTCCAGAGAAAATGACACTTGAAAACTACATCTATATCTTCACACAGTCAAAAATCGGACTCTATGTCCGGAACACACTGCTTCTGATCGTCGGCAATACTATAGGAACGCTGCTGTCTTCCTCCCTGGTCGCCTACGCGCTTGCAAGGCTGGAGTTCAGAGGGAAGAATGTTATATTCTCAATCATCGTTGCAACCATGATGATTCCCAACATTGCGCTGATCATTCCGCAGTACATTATGTTCGGAAAGATTGGCTGGCTGGATTCCCTGCTGCCGATGATCGTCCCTTCTTTCTTTGCGTATCCGTACAATGTGTTTTTACTTCGCCAGTATTTTCGCTCTATTCCGAAAGAACTGGATGAAGCAGCCATTATGGATGGATGTTCGAAGTTCCAGGTGTTTTCAAGAATCATCGTCCCGATTTCAAAGCCGACTTTTGTTACAATCGGTATTCTCTCTTCTGTGTTCTGGTGGAATGAACTGACGCAGCCTGTGTTCTATATCAATTCAGACAAATGGAGAACGCTTACGATCGCACTCATGACATCTTATATGTACACCTCCGGGAACGCTTTCGTGATCAACTGGCCCTCCATCATGGCGGCCTCCTCCCTGATGATTATCCCGCCGATGATTCTCTATCTGACAGCCGGGAAGCATCTTGAGGGAGGAATCAAAACCTCCGGCCTGAAGGGATAACAGACGTACAGACGTTTTCTTCCGGAAAAAGCTTGTACGAAGATGGATGTATGGGGTATGAAAAGGTATAGACCGTCAGGAATCAGACAAAGAGGTGAAAACTTTGACGCTCAAAGAGATTGCGCAGCGGGCGGGTGTTTCAACCGCCACAGTTTCCTATGTCATCAACAACTCCGGACATATCAGTGAGGAGACAAGGAAGAAAGTACAGGATATCATCCGGCAGACAGGGTATCGGACGAATAAACTGGCGGGAAGTCTTCGCAAAAACAGAACTGGGCTGATCGGAATACTGGTCGAGGATATCACGGTCTGGCATACGCCATATATCATAGACGGAATCAATCGGTTGGCGGATGAGAAAAACTGCTATACGATTCTCAGCAATCTGCAAATGGTGCGCAAGATTGACAACAGCTTTGACAAGCTGACCGGATTCCAGAAGGACATTGATAAAGCTGTACAGACCCTTCTGGGGCTGCAGGTTGACGGGATCATCTATATCGGGATGCATGATCGCCTGATGGATAACGTGCTCAGGAAGGCAGGGAAGCCCGTCGTCTACTGTTACTGCTATACCGCCGATGGCGAGGCTTCGTCCGTGCGCTATGACAATGAGAAGGCTGAATACAGGATTACCAGAAATGTCATAGACAGGGGACATCGGAGAATTGCGCTGATCGGGGGATATGTGACCTCCGAACCTGCAAGGCTGAGGCGGAAAGGATTTCTGAAGGCGCTGCAGGAAGCGGGAATCACCTTGCCCGAAAGCTGGGATGAATGCGGAGAATATGATTTTCAAAAGGGAAAAGCCGCTGCGATCCGAATCCTGACGGGAAAGGACGGCGGAACGAAAAAAGATCTCCTTCCGAGGCAGGAACGACCAACCGCTATGGTTGCAATGAATGATGAGATGGCACTTGGCGTCTATAATGCCGCTGCGGAGCTGGGGCTTCGCATACCGGAAGATCTATCGGTTACAGGCTTCGACGATGCTGAATTTACTCAGCAGCTGATTCCGCCATTGATGACGGCTCAAAGACCGCTTCACAAGATGGGATACTCCGCCTTGTCCCTGCTGCTGGAGAGGATAGAGGATGAGAGCGAGCAGGTGACGAATATCATCTATCCGTGCAGGATCATAGAAGGAGCTTCTGTCAGTGATTTTCGGACAGGGGACAGTACAGTGAAAGATGACAGGAAGACGGAAGAGAACGGTACCTGACAGTAAGTTTATCATGCCTGCCGTCAGACGGCAGCAAGTGAGATACCGGAGGACAAGGTCGCCTTCCGGGAGGCTTTCAGTATGTAAGATGACGGCAGACGCAAAAAAAGGAGTACACGATGGATGAGAAAAGGCTTCAGAACATCCCCCTGCGGAATATCCATATTCATGATCAGTTCTGGGATAAATATATCGGTCTTGTGGAGAGCGTGATTCTTCCCTTCGAATGGGATCTGATCAATGACCGTGTTCCAGGAGCGGAAAAGAGCTATTGTATGCAGAATTTCCGGGTTGCGGGCGGCCTCGAGAAGGGGACTCACCAGGGGACGGTTTTTCAGGATACAGACGTTGCAAAATGGCTGGAGGCGGCAGCATATTCTCTTGCGAAAAAGCCGGACCAGGAATTGGAGAAGACAGCGGATGCTGCGATCGACTTGATTATCGGGGCACAGGAACCGGATGGATATCTCAATACCTACAATACCATCCTGGGAAAAGGGCGCTTCTACGATCTGTTCGAGGGGCATGAGCTGTATACGGCCGGTCATATGATAGAGGCGGCGGTTGCCTATGCGGAAGCGACAGGAAAACGTAAATTTGTAAATTCCTGTGCGAAGCTGGCGGATTATCTGTGTTCGGTGTTCGGACCAGAAGAGGGAAAGATACATGGGTACCCAGGACATCCTGAGATTGAGCTGGCGCTGTATAAATTATACAAGTATACAGGAAAGCAGGATTATCTGCGTCTTGCACAGTATTTTCTTGATGTCAGAGGGCAGCAGCCCTGCTACTTCCTGTCAGAAAGCAATTATCAGAACGGAACCTTCATCTTCAAGGAATTCAAGGATTTTGGTATGGATTACTGCCAGGCAGACAGACCGCTGGCAGAACAGGACAAGGCGGAGGGCCATGCCGTCCGAGCTGTGTACCTGTACAGCGGAATGGCTGATGTTGCGGCTGAGACAGGTGATGAACGGATGCTCCGTCAGTGCGAGATGCTCTGGGAGAATATTGTTCGCAGAAAGATGTATGTAACCGGGAGCATCGGGTCGGCGGCTTATGGAGAGCGGTTCACCACAGATTATGATCTTCCGAATAATACTAATTATTCGGAATCCTGCGCGACAATCGGCCTGGCGATGTTTTCAAACCGTCTCTTTCAGATTACAAAAGACGGAAAGTATATGGACGTAGTGGAACTGGCGCTGTACAATACCCTGCTATCCGGAATTGCGCTCGATGGAAGACATTTTTTCTATGTCAATCCGCTGGAATGTGTTCCGGAGGTGGCGGAACATAATCCGACGATGCGGCATGTGAAGACAGAGCGCCAACTCTGGTTCGGTTGCGCCTGCTGCCCGCCGAACATCACTCGAACGCTCGCGTCGATGGGAAACTATATGTTTCATGTTGGCGGCAACACTGCGTATCTGAACCTGTATCTCGCCGGAGAGATTGAGGCTCCGCTGCCAGAGGGAACCATGCGGATGACGGTCGAGGCGGATTATCCGGCGACCGGAAGAATCCGGATATGCCTACATCCGGAGAAGAGTAGACAGGATGCGGAGATTGCCCTGAGACTGCCAGCCTACTCTGCAGGAAGATATCGACTCCTGGTCAACGGACAAAGGATATCTGTAGCAAAGGATGATGCAGGTCATGAAGAAGACCGGAAGGGGATCGATTCCGGAGAGCGGGCGGTGTATCGCAAAGGGTATCTCTATCTCAGCCGCAGATGGCAGGATGGGGACCTCATCGAGCTTGATCTGGATGTGGCTTTCCGTTTTGTATATGGCAATCCGAAAGTGCGCGATGACATCGGAAAGGTGTGCATCATGAGAGGACCATCTGTCTATTGCTTCGAGGAGGCTGATAACGGAGCATATCTTGCTGGCTGCAGGATCGATATTTCGGCTCCAATTTGCACCGAAGAGAACCCGGATCTTCTGGGCGGAACGCTGTGTGCGGTTGTCTCAGGAAGCAGAATCGATTACCGCAGCGTTGGTAGCGACGAGCCGCTTTACGGTTCTGAACGGCCCATATATCAGCCATGCCATCTGAAAGCCATCCCATATGCCTGCTGGAATAACCGGGGGAAGGGAGAGATGCAGGTCTGGATGCGAGAAGAGTGAACATTGCGATCTGATAAAGCTTGAGAAGAGCTGCCGTATAGGAAAACGGCAGCTCTTTTAATTGGATGCGATAGTGATGATTAACGTAAACGATAGAAGATAATTTTCGAGCATATCGTTAATATAACAAAAAATATTAAAATCATACCCCTTATATTAAAATTATTACCGAAAATAATCCCCGCCATTTCAAGAACGTAAGTTGTTTAAACGTTATTTCAATGGTAATCTTTGTTCATAAGTAAGAATTAATGTGCAATATGCACAATAAAAGGAGGAAATTATATGAGAAAGAAAGCTGCATCTGTTGTATTAGCAGGAGCGATGGCGCTAAGTATCGCAGTAGGTTGTACACCCGTATTTGCCGGGGAGACAGAAGCTGCGGTAACTGGAGGAGCAACACTGAACCCAAACACAAAAAACGCGGAGGAGCTGACGTTATGGCATTATTTTGATGCGGCAGCTGATGCAAAGGCAATTATTGACTTCGCTAATGAATACAATGAACTCCAGGACAAAGTGTATATCAATCCAACATATGTTGCGCGCCAGGAGCTGATGAATCAGTACACAATCGGCGCTGTCTCCGGAGAGCTTCCTGATATCGGAATGGTCGATTCTCCGGATATGGAATCTTATATATCGCTTGGTGTATTTGAAGATGTCACAAAGCAGCTTGGTGATTGGGAAGATCTGGATAAGTTTTTCCCGGGACCGCTCTCGTCCTGCAAGGATGCAGACGGTAAAATCTATGGCCTTCCGCAGAATTCCAATTGCCTGACATTGGCTGCAAATATGGATGCACTGAAGGAGGCTGGCATTGACAAGCTTCCGACAAGCCTTGATGAGTTCAAGGAAGATGTTGAGAAGGCAACAAATTCAGACAAGAGCCAGTTTGGATTTGCAATGTGTGCGATCTCAACGGAGGAAGGTACTTTCCAGCTCCTTCCGTGGATTGTCGCGACACATGACGGAACGAAGACATCCTTGACCGATCTGACAGATGAGAAGGCAGCGATCGGGCTGGATGTACTCGGAGGGTTTGTAAAGAATGGTCAGATGAGTCCCGAGTGTGTCAACTGGACACAGGCGGATGCTTACAACCAGTTCTGTGCCGGGAAAGCTGCATTTGCTGAGATCGGAACATGGCATCTGGCATCGATTGATAATGATGTGAACGGCGCTTTTGAGTATCAGATCACGACTCTTCCGACCGGAGACGAGGGAACATCCAGCTCTACGATTGGCGGTGAGAACTTTGGTGTTTGCACCGGATGTAAGGATGTCGATGAAGCAGTGAATTTCCTGAAGTGGTTCATGTCAAAGGACAGCGAGGAACGCTGGGCGGTACAATCCGGGAAACTTGCTACCAGATCGGATGCGGTACCGGTTTACACTTATCAGGAGGACAATTTCAAGATCTTCCAGAAACAGATGGATACAGCGCTTGCACGCGGACCACATGATCAGTGGCCGACGATCTCCGAGCAGATTTACACGGCAGCGCAGAAGGTGTTCCTGAATGGTGACTCTGCGGCAGATGCTTTGAAGGCTGCAAATGATGTGATTGCACCAATTCTGGAGAGCGACCCGCTTCCGGAGCAGTAATATAAAAGTCATTTCGGAGATTGCCGGTTCTCCTCTCAGGGGGAACCGGCAATCTCCATATCAAGACTGTATCAGGAAAGATGGGGAAAAGACATGACTTCAAAAAAAAGAAGATCGAATGGAAGGCGGACAAGGGAGGCATATGGCTTTATTCTTCCGGGAGTTCTGTACATGCTCGTGGTGGTAGGCTACCCGATTGTCTACAATTTTATTTTAAGTTTCAAAGATACCAGTGTCCGTAACCTTGCGACCGGGACATCGAAATTCATTGGCTTTCAGAACTATATAGAGCTGTTCCATAATCCGACATTTATTCTGGTTCTGAAGAATACATTTGTATTCACAATCGGAAGCCTGATCTTTCAGTTTACGATCGGGTATTTACTGGCGCTTTTTTTCTACAAAAAGTTTACATTATCTGGACCAATCAGAGGTCTCATGCTGATTCCGTACATGATGCCGATGGCTGTCACCGGCTTGCTCGGACAGAATCTGTTTTTAAATAGCGGTCTGATAAATAACTTACTCTCAAAGGTCGGTATAGCAGGACCGGCATGGTTGACATCTACGTCAACTGCCATGATTGCTGTCGTGATTATGAATTGCTGGGTGGGAATTCCGTTTAATATGCTCCTTCTGATATCCGGAATGTCGAACATATCGGAAGATGTTTATGAAGCATCTGCAATTGACGGAGCCAGCAGAATGCAGCAGTTCTGGAAGATCACGATGCCGCTGATGAAGGATTCCATTCTTGCAGTGTTGATGCTCGGATTCATTTATACGTTTCGTGCATTTGATCTGATGTTTATCATGACGGCGGGAGGCCCGCTGAATTCAACGGATGTTTTAGGAACCTACTCCTATATGCTCTCCTTTACACAGTATCAATTCTCAAAGGGATCAGCAGTCGCAATTGTACTGTTTCTTTGCCTGCTGCTGATTGGAATCCTGTATTTACTGTTGCTCAGAAAAGATGACAAGGAGGAAGAGGCATGAATCAGGAGCCTGACAGGATAAAATCCTTGCCTGCTTCCGAAAAACGCAGGCATTCAAGGGAATGGCATAGAAATCTTAGGCTGTCAGTTATTGCAGTCATCATCGCGGTGGTCTTTCTGTTTCCGATTTACTGGATGCTTCAGCTTTCTTTCAAGTCGGACATGGAAACATTCGGCAAAGTACTGACATATTTCCCGCATGAATTCACAATTGACCCGTGGATGGCGAATCTGGGAGACAAGGACTTCATTGCATCCTTGAGAAACAGTTTTTTAAATGGCCTTTTTACGATGATATTGACGATGCTTTTCGGGATTCCGGCAGCATATGGAATGGGGCGCTATAAGGTTAGAGGCTATCAGGCATTTCTACTTATTTTCCTGGTAGCGCAGATGCTTCCTGCATCCTTGATGCTGACACCAATGTACCTGACGTTCAGCAAAATGCATCTTCTCGGAACCTATGCTGCACCGCCGATTGCAATCGCCGCGGGTTCGGTGCCGTTCGCGGTTGTCACGCTCAGACCATACTTCAAGAGCGTCCCAGTTACGCTTGATGAAGCAGCCAGAATCGATGGATGCAACGCATTGCAGGCGTTTTTCCTGGTAATGATTCCCGCGGTGAAAACCGGAATTATCACGATCGTCACGATTTCCTTCCTCAACGGGTGGAACGATCTGATGTATTCTATGACCTTTAATGTCAAGCCGGAGATGAGGCCGCTGACCGCAAACATTCACAAGTTTCAGAGCAAGTACGGGACAAAATGGAACTGTATTATGGCATATGGAGCGATTCTGGTACTTCCGGTCATATTCATGTTTATCTTCCTTCAAAAATATATTGTCGGGGGGATGACGGCGGGAGCAGTAAAGGAATAATAAATAGAAAGGATAAACACATATGGGAGAACAGGCTATCATGAATTCAATGGGAACAGCATCTGCGGAAGTCGCCGGACAGACCAGGCGCAGGTTCGGGTATTATTTTACGGAAGCAAATGCTCTTTGCTACAGGCTTGGGGCGGAGAAACTGGTGATTGCTCCATGGGGACAGAACAGTTTCCGAGTGACAGCGACGAAGTGTGCAGAGATGCCACAGGAAAAATGGGCATTGACGGAGGAGGTTCCGGAGAGCCACTCGGAAATCAGGATTGGAGAGCTGGAGGCTCAGATCACCAATGGCAAAATCACTGCCATTATCAATAACATTGGGAAAATTGAATTCCGTAACGAAAAGGGAGAACTTCTGCTTGAGGAGTATCTTCGAAACAAGAATGATATGCAGAGCAGTACGACGAGTTCTCTGATGGTGGATGCCCGTGAATTCAAGGCAATCATCGGAAGTGAAGATTATCATCTGAAGGCGAGATTCGTATCAAATCCAGAGGAAAAAATTTTTGGTATGGGACAGTACCAGCAGCCTTACCTGAACCAGAAGGGGATGGATCTGGAACTGGCGCATCGAAACTCACAGTCTTCAGTTCCGTTTATGATCTCGTCTTTGGGATATGGATTCCTCTGGAATAATCCTGCTGTAGGACGAGTAAACTTCGGAAAAAATATTACAACCTGGGAGGCGGAATCTACAAAGAAACTGGACTACTGGATTACAGCAGGAGACACGCCTTCAGAAATAGAGGAAGCGTATGCTTCAGCAACAGGGAAAGTCCCGATGATGCCAGATTATGCGATGGGGTTCTGGCAGTGCAAGTTGCGTTATCAGACACAGGAAGAGCTCCTCGATGTCGCCCGCGAATATAAAAAAAGAGGGCTCCCAATCTCTGTGATTGTAATTGACTTTTTCCACTGGCCAATGCAGGGTGAATGGAAGTTCGACCCGGTTTACTGGCCGGATCCAGACGCAATGATCAGGGAATTGAAGGAGATGGGGATCGAGCTGATGGTTTCGATCTGGCCAACGGTGGATTACAGAAGTGAGAATTTCCAGGAAATGAACGAAAAAGGATATCTGATCCGTGTAGATCGAGGATACCCGATCTCAATGGATTTCCAGGGAAATACGCTTCATTTTGACGCTACGAATCCAGATGCGAGGAAGTACGTCTGGGGGAAAGCAAAGCAGAACTATTACGATAAAGGAATCAGGGTATTCTGGCTCGATGAGGCAGAGCCGGAATACACATATTATGATTACGACAATTATCGGTATTTCCTTGGGCCAGATGTGGAGGTTGGCAATATCTATCCGGTGATGTACGCAAAGACATTCTTTGACGGGATGAAGGCGGAAGGTCAGCACAATATTATTAATCTGCTTCGCTGTGCGTGGGCTGGATCTCAGAAATATGGCGCACTGGTCTGGTCTGGCGACATTATGTCTTCCTTTGAGAGCCTCCGGAATCAGTTTGCGGCTGGATTAAGCATGGGAATTGCCGGGATTCCGTGGTGGACAACCGACATTGGCGGCTTTTTTGGCGCATGGGTGGATGACCCGAAGTTCCATGAACTTCTTATCAGATGGTTCGAGTATGGAACCTTCTGTCCGGTTATGCGGCTTCATGGCGTTCGCTGGCCCATGCAGCCACAGGTTGGGACAAGTGGCGGGGCAACCTGTGTGTCTGGAGCACCAAACGAAGTTTGGAGCTATACACCTGAGGTATATGAGATTCTGAAGAAGTACCTGTTCCTTCGTGAAACAATGAAACCATATATCACTGAAGTAATGAAGGATGCACATGATAAAGGCACACCCGTCATGCGGCCGCTCTTTTATGATTTCCCGGCAGATCAGGAATGCTGGGACTGCGAGACGGAATACATGTTCGGACCGGAGATTCTGGTTGCACCTGTCATGCATGAAGGAGAACGTAAGCTTTCAGTGTATTTCCCAAAAGGAGCTACATGGAAGAATTACTGGACAGGGGATATCTACGAAGGAGGATCAAGGGTAGAGGTTCCGGCTCCGCTTGAGCAGATTCCAGTGTTCACAAGGAATGGGTTCTGCTTCGAATAACATACTGATGCAGGGATTCTCATCTTTCTGTATGTGCAGGGAAAAACATGATGGATGGGAATCCCTTCTTTATAGCAGGTAAGCAATATGTCCAAGAAGAGTGTTTTTGCATATGGTGGTCCGGTATTTACATGGGGAAGTAAAGCGTTTGACCTTATGCTTGTTTCAATCTGGTGGATTCTTGGAAGCCTGCCGATTGTCACAATTGGGGCATCAGCAGCGGCAATTTATGATGCTGTTTCCAGGTCTGTAGTGGAAGACAGAGAAAGTGTGACCGAACGTTTCTGGGCTACCTGGAAAAATTCGTTAAAAATAGGAAGTCTGCACGGACTGTCCAGCTTTTTGCTGTCGGCTTTGTTTCTGCTGAATTTTGGGATAAGCAGTAAATTATTCCATGGACATGTGCAATGGTTATTATGTGCACTTTATCTGGTACTGTTTCTGGCAGTCATGGCAGTCTGCTGCTATCTGTTTCCGCTGATATCGAGATATCGTATGCCTTTTGGATGGTACTTAAAACCGGCAGTATTTTGTACCTATCATTATCCTCTGCAAACAATAGCAGGGATTGCATTGTTGATGGCAGGATATTATGCAGTATATCGGTTTCCGCTGACTGTTCTTCTGGTTCCCGGGTTTTTCACCTGGTTTTTGAATGGCTTGGTTGAAAAGAAAATCCGGTCTTTTCAGGGTGGACAAGAATAATTATCTTTGCAATTGGTGAATTTGCATTAAAATAAGAACCATGTGAATGACTGCAGAATGGGGAGGAGCAGGTGAACTGGAAGGGTGCATATAAAAGGAGTCGTATCAACAGTCCAGGTGGATTTCTGAAGCGATTTATAAGGGCTCTCCGTACCAACTATTTTCTGAGAGTATCCATCATCATGATGTTCTCACTTGTTGGAGCATCCATGGCCTTCCTGTTTTATCTTCAAACACAATATCTGCAGTATCTGATTGAAAATTCTACACAGACAGATAAAGTTCTTCTCAACACTGAGGAGAGTACAATCAGAAGAAATATCGATAACGTCATACAAGTTGGGGCAAAGTTATCCCTGAATGCTGATTTGATAGAGTCGGCAACTGCGCTGCGGGAAGATCCGGACGACACACTTTCAAAGCTGACGCTGAGACATGAGCTGGAACAGACTTTTAAGGAGAGTGGAGGAGAACTGATTAACGTTCTGCTTATGACTGCCGATGGGAACATCCTTTTTCAAAGGAACCGTGTGATCGGTAACTTGACCGGGACTGAAGCATATTGGAATCAGAGCAATGAGCGATTGCTTGAAAACCTTTCAAGTAAATTGTTTGATCAGTTGGAGCAGAATACCGTTCCGAAGTGTGTCTGGACCACTGAACCGAATCAGTTTATCTTTCATACTCAGGAGGCGCCTGTATATACCTGCAGAAATATGATCAATATTGCATTCTCCCTTCCGGGAAATACGTCGCCTGATCAGGTTGACTCCATCCTTGTCCTGAGTTTTGAATTGTCTTCTGTAAGCGCTTTTTTCAGTCAGATTACGGGCATGTCGAATAACTATACAGATACGTATATTACGGATCAAAACGGATATTTGGTGTATGCTCCTGAATCTGGGATGGTTGGGAGGAGATTGGAAAATGTCGCGCCTGAGGGGAAATATCGAATTGTATCGACTGAAATTGATAAAACAGGATGGAACCTCAATATTGCATTGGATGTAGAAAGATTAAACGGGATCATCCGTATGCGATACCACAAAGGCGTCACGGTCCTGCTCCTGGCGATCTTGTTAATCAGTGCAGTTCAATTTGTTATGACAAGAAGAGCGCTCTCTCCAATTCGAAGTATCCAAAAAGCGATGAATAGTGTCAGAAAGGGCGTGTGGAAAACGCGGATTGAGATCAAAGGGGAGGACGAAATATGGAAACTCGCTGAAAATTACAATGAGATGGCTGATGCATTGGAAGAATGGAAAGAGAAAAATGCGCGTCAGAATGAGGAACAGATTCAGGCAGTCAGGAAGACCGCGGATGCGCAGATGCATGCACTGGAATCTCAGATCAATGCCCATTTTCTGTGTAATACGCTGAATGCGATTAACATGAGTGCTGCGGAACAGGGGAACGAGGAAGTTTCTGAGATGCTGAGAAAGCTATCCGATATTATGCGTTATGCTTACTCAAGCTCGACGGGGGCGGTAACGCTTGGAGATGAAGTACACTGGGTTACACAGTACCTTGCGCTACAGAAGTTTCGACTGATGGATCGGTTTGATTATCGGGTTGAATTTCCGCCTCAGTATCTGGAATGGCCGTGCTGCAAGTTGTTTCTTCAGCCGTTCGTTGAAAATTCAATCCGACACGGGTTTGTAGAGAAGGAAAAGGACTGTTTTATCAGCGTAACGGGACGAATGGGGAAAGATGGCAGAATGGAAATCCTCATTGAAGATAATGGCTGCGGGATGAGTGATGATCAGAGTCATGCCGTACAGGAAAAGTTGTCTGCCGCAGTATTTATCCATATGGAGGGCACCGGGATCGGGCTTGAGAATGTTGCTGCAAGGTTGAGAATTTTTTACGGAGAAAGATTGGAGATCCGGTTTTGGACGGAGGAAGGGAAGGGGACCCGGTTTCTTCTTGAACTGCCTCTGCCTCATAGTTTTTTACAGGATGACGCTGAAGAAGAGTATCTGTAGTGGGACGGTTCCTGGATAGAGGTTTTGGTGAATGAAGATCGTGATTGCAGAAGACGAACAGAGAGCGAGAGAAGGCCTCAGGGAAATGATCCGGTCTCTCGGAGAAAACTATCAGATTGTCGGTTTGGCGTCGAATGGAAGAACCGCATTGGAAATGATTCAGGAACAGCATCCAGATGTAGTTTTTACGGATATCAAAATGCCATACTTGTCCGGAATTGAGCTCATTGAGGCCGCAAGAAGTCAGAACTATCATACGCATTTTGTGCTTGTGAGTGCTTATGCCGAGTTTGAATATGCGCGGGCAGCCATGCAGCTTGGATGCGATGACTATATTCTGAAGCCACCTATGAAGGACGAATTGAAGAGAGTTCTTTTAAAAATTGAAACGAATGGAACAGGAGGGCGGGAGGAAACTACAGAAAGTTTGCGAGGACAGTTTCCGGAAGCGCATCCGTTGGTGAAGAGCACACTGGATATAATTGAGAGTGGATACAAGTGCAATCTTAATCAACAGCACATTGCCGAGCAGCTGAACATTACACCTGAATATTTGAGCTATCTTTTTGCAAGAGATGTTGGTCAGACGTTTTCAAAGTTTATCAAGAGTTACCGGATTAGCCGTGCCCTTCTCCTGCTGAAGGAAGGCGGTGTAACTCTAAAAGATGTGGCTTATGAAACTGGTTTTACAGACAGAAAGTATTTCAACAAAGTATTCCATGAGGTGATGGACATGACACCGTCGGAATATATAGATTCACTTAATCGGTAAGCTCTGATGCAGGGAAGAACCGAAGCCGGTCAGACCAGGTACCTTCCCCTTACCTTCTCAACCTCTGCCTGCCCCAGCCCGTACTCTTTCTCAAAATACCCCTCATATCCGCCGCAGGTCTTCCGGATGGTTTCCAGAATTTCCCGGCCGATCTTCGGGGAGACACCATGCTGCAGCTGCAGGAGGGCTTCCCGTTCCGGGTGCTGTCGAATGACAGCCTGGTCTTCTTCCATGTGCCGCCGGATGACATCGCGGCGGTAATAATTGCTGAGCAGGTAATCCTGAAGGACGGTCTGCTCCGGTACGCCAAGCAGCAGGAGGAGAATCATTGCGGAGACGCCCGTGCGGTCTTTTCCGGTTGCACAATGAAACAGGACAGGAACATTCCCGCTGATCACTTCCTGCATCAGGATGTGAAAAGCCTCGTTGTGAAACGGCATCATCTGATAATACTTGTGCATATTCTCAATCTGAGTGAGACCGGCTTCCCCAAGAAGCTTCATTCCCGCCGGTGAAAAATCAATCTCCTCGCCACCGGCGGACACAACACCGCTGTGCTGCAGGATTGTAACGCCTGGCAAAACAGGATCCGGCTTTTTGGCAGCTTCCTCCTTAGTTCGCAGATCAAGCAGCGTGCGGATGCGGAGCGATTTCAGGAAGGCAAGCTCTTGAGAATTCATCTTGTAGAGGCCGCCGCTTCTGAAAAAACAGCCCCGGCGAATGGTTCGCCCGTCTGAAGACTGGTACCCGCCCAGATCTCTGAAATTGATCTCGTCCCTCACAGGGAAGGGATTACGCTCTGGCGCCTGCAGCATTTCTGACTGATCTAACAATTCTGACATTCCTGATATCACCGTTATCTGAACCCTTTGAATTCCATTGTTTTCACGCGAAAAATATTATAGAGCATGGCACATGGCGGATCAATCTTGATCGATCGTGTAAAATTCCATCGCGCTGCGGAGCAAATTTTGGTATAGTGCAGGAGGTGGTTTCAGCGGGCATGGGATGCTGCCTTTCAACAACCTTATGGGCCTGATGCGTTGAAAGAGCCGCCATGCTGTGAGGAATCGGGCAGCTAGAAGAGGATGCTGCCTTTCTTGAACCTGGGCGGCAGTGACGGATATCGTATAGAAAAATGACAGAGAACAAGCATACACAGAACAGGGATTCTGATTCCATAAACAAGGAGCGTCTCCTGGAGCGGATTCTGGATATCGGGGAGCTGATGCTTCAGTCCGGGGCGGAGATCAACCGGGTGGAGGACACGCTCTGCCGCCTGGGGCGCGCATATGGTGCGACACCGGATGTGTACGTCATCGTTTTCAGCATTGCCATCACGCTTCGTTTCCCGGACGGCGTGACGGTGACGCAGACGAGACGCGTCGGGGACAACGACAACATTGACTTCGAAAGGCTGGACAGACTCAATGACCTGTCGAGACGCTGCTGCAGCTCGCCGATGACAGTATCAGCGCTCGAGAGGGAGATTGACCGGATCCGGCAGAGAACAAATCCCGTGTGGATTCTGATTCTTGGCAATGCACTCGGCGCCTTCAGCTTTTCCGTCTTCTTTGGCGGGAGCGTACCGGACGGGCTTGCAGCGGCACTCTTCTCGCTTCTGATCGTTCTGCTCCAGTGCACGCTTGGGAAGTACTCCACCAACCGGATTCTGTATACGATGGTTGTTTCAGCCATCGTCGGACTGGGGATCGGCGCGATCTGCCGGGTCGTCCCGTATTTCAGCAGACCGATGATCATGATCGGTGACATCATGCTGCTGAACCCCGGCATCACGATGATTAATGCCGTCCGGGAAATGATGGTCGGCAACACCATTTCAGGTGAGATCAGGCTGATTGAAAGCTTCACCTGGGCGCTCGCCCTCGCAGCCGGATTCATGCTTGCGATTCACATGACGGCATGAGGTGACAGCCGCGGGTGTGCCTGCTTTGCTGAAGCCGCGGGCGTGCCTGCTTTGCTGAAGCTGCGGGTGTGGCTGTTTTGCTGCAGCTGTCTACATGCTTTGGTGTGATGAATGCGGGATCAATCAGTGTTATAATCAGGGTGACTGCAGGCGCAGAAATACGGGAAGATGGTGTTTTCGATTTGCGGCCGGCTAAATCCTGAAGACTGAGGAACGCATGGAATTCTGAAAGAGGAATCCAGACAAGGAGGTATATGATGACAAAACAGGAAATCAAGTCAGAAGTAGAGAAGATGATTGCGGCACCGTCCTGCTGCCCGGAGCTGAAGGCAGAGGGTGAAGCATACCTGAAGGCTGCCGGAACATCTGGAGAGCGGGCTGCGGCAGAGTCCCTGATCAGGGAGATGAAGGAAGACGTCACATCGATCGACGACCTGATCGCATTCGCAGGATCTGAGGAAGGAAAGCAGGTCTTCGGAGCGGACGGAGCCGCGAAGATGACGGAGGATGCAAAGGCGGCAAAGAGCCAGGGTGGGAAATACTGCATCTGCCCGGCCTGCGCAGCGGGCGGAAAGCTCCTTGATCATGAGGCGGATTTATTAAAATAATCGCGTAACAGACTGCCCGGAGGATTGACTGCCCGGGCAGTTTTCATAGATTCCTGTCGGAGGGTTCGATATGCTGACTGTCACTGAGCTGGTGCAGCTTCTCATGGCATTTACAGGGTCCATGGGCTTTGCGATTCTGTTTCATATCGGCAGAAAGAGTCTGCTCCCGGCAGCCCTGGGAGGGGCGCTGGCGTGGCTGGTCTATCTGGCGGTTATCCACGCAGGGAAGGGATATATGATTGCTTCATTTCTCGGAGCCGTATTCTGCGGACTGTGGAGCGAGCTGTGGGCAAGAAAACTCAGGCAGCCGGCGACGGTGTTCCTGATATCGGCAGTCATTCCGCTGATCCCCGGAAATGCACTTTACCAGACGATGAACAGTCTTGTGACCGGGGAGATGCGGGCCGCATGGAAATGGGGCATCGCGACGGTTCTGACGATGGTATTTGTCGCCATGGGAACGAGCTTTGTGGCGGCTGTCTTCATCATGAAGGAACGGATTTCGGATAAAAGGCGTACGCAGGACAGCGGGAGGCAGAGTTGATGCCCTCGGATGATTTATCCAGGCAGTAATGCTGAAAAACATAAAAGATCACGAAAACGGAGCAGGCATGGGCGGCACAGACGAGCCAGACATGTACAAGAGGGGCTGTGGCGGAAAAACAACCGGACACACAGAGATGTCTGTGGGAAACAGACTAGGAGGAAAATATGGCGCAGGATACAGACAAGTCGCTGAGACAGCAGGTGATCTACCAGATTTTTACAAGAAACTACAGGAGCGGAAAGCTGAAGGATGTGGAGCGGGATCTCGATCGAATCCGGGATCTCGGTGTCGATATCATCTATCTGCTTCCGGTACAGCCGTCCGGCGTTCTGCACCGGAAGGGATCAATGGGATCGCCGTATGCCATCTCGGACTATCGCGCGGTCGATCCGGCGATCGGAACAATGCAGGATTTTGTGGAGCTGACCGAAGCCGCGCACCGGAAGGGGCTGAAGGTGATGCTGGATGTGGTCTACAACCACACGTCACCGGACTCGATTCTGGCCAAGTCGCACCCGGAATGGTTCTTCCACAAGGCGGATGGCTCTCTCGGAAACCGGATCGGAGACTGGTGGGATGTTGTCGATCTGGATTATGAAAGCTCGGAGGCACTCTGGGATTACCAGATCGAAACGCTGAAGATGTGGGCAAAGTATGTGGATGGCTTCCGCTGCGACGTGGCGCCGATGGTGCCGCTGGCATTCTGGAAGCGTGCCCGCAGAGAAGTGGAGCAGGTCCGGCCGGGCTGCATCTGGCTGGCGGAGGCGGTCGAGCCGGAGATGGTGATCGCAAACCGGAAGGCCGGCGTACCGACCTCCTCCGACAGTGAGCTGTACCAGGCATTTGACATCTGCTATGACTATGACACCTACAACTGGCAGAAGGCCGCTCAGACGGGCTGCATGTTCTTGCGGGGCGGAGCGGTGAGGGTTTCGGGTGAACGTGCAGGATTTCTGAAGGAATATCTGAACCGTGTTAACTTGCAGGAGGGGATCCTCCCCGAGAACTATGTGAAGCTCAGATGTCTTGAGAACCATGACCGACCGCGGGCGGCAGATCTTGTGTCGGATGAACGTGCGCTCAGAAACTGGACGGCGTGGCAGTATTTTGAGAAGGGAACCGCCATGGTCTATGCCGGACAGGAGTTTGAGGTGACACATCACCCGACACTGTTCGACCGCGATCCGGTCGACTTCGAGACGGGAAAGGATCTGTCCCCGTTGATGCGAAAGCTTCGCGCGATCAGGCAGCAGGACCTGTTTGCGGATTCCTCCTTCGAGGCGGAGGAGGTGGCCGGCGATGTGATCTTCGCGGTCAGAGAGAGGCGGGGAAATGGAACACCGGCAGGAGAGTCAGCCGAGAAAGCTTCCATGCCAGGGGACTGCCATGACCGAATCGTGGGCCTGTTCAGCACGCTCGGCAGCGCCAAGGCCGTGCAGGTCGATCTGCCGGACGGAACCTATACAGACCTGATCAGCGGCAGAAGCGTGGATGTTTTTGAACACACGGTCCGGCTTACCGGGGAACCAGTCATTTTCTTCTGCTGAAAGCAGGGCAGCCAACCCGGCTGCCATCGTCCCGGAGGGCATCCGCCCGGCTGGCCTCGCCCCGGAGGGCAGCCCACCTGGCTGGCCATCGTCCGGGCCTCGCCCCGGAGGGCAGCAAAGCCGTCAACGCGGGCTGACAGTCATGTACCTGCGGCGCACGCCCAACACGCAGATCACCAGGACAATCGGGAAGCCGATGCCTGAAAGGACGCCCATCTGCAGGTTGTCGCCTGCGCGCTGAGAGACATTGCCGATGATGGAAGGGCCGAGAGAACCACCCAGGTCTCCGCCGAGCGCGAGCAGCGCGAAGAGGGCGGTGCCGCCCTTCGGGAGAATCCGCGAGGAGATGCTGATCGAACCCGGCCACATGATTCCGACCGAGAAGCCGCTGACTGCGCAGCCGATCAGACCCAGAACCGGATTCTTCGACAGACCGGCGATGAGGTAGCAGACCAGGCACAGGATACCGGAAGCCGTCATAAAGGTTGTCAGGTTGACCTTCTCCCCGAACTTGCCGTAGAGGACGCGGCTGAGCCCCATCAGTGCTGCGAAGCCGCAGGGACCGGCGAGGTCTCCGACCGACTTGGAGACATGCAGGGCTGATTCTGCAAATGCAGATGCCCATTGTGCCATCGCAAGCTCGGAGGAGCCGGCGCAGACCATCAGCACGATAAAGATCCAGAACAGCTTTGTCTTCAGCAGTTCTCCCATGGACATCCCCTCTCCGTCCTCCACCAGCTTTTCAAGCGGGCAGACCGCGAAGTTGAAGACATTTAAGAGCGGGACGGCGGACCAGATGACAGCCAGGATGCGCCAGTTCCGGATTCCAAACAGAGTAAAGAAGAGGGTGGAGCCCAGAATGACACCAACCGAACCCCAGCAGTAGAAGGAATGCAGGAGACTCATGACGGAAGCCTTATTCTCAAACGGACAGGCCTCCACAATCGGACTTCCGATGACCTCAGTCAGACCGCTTCCGACTGCATAGATGACGACACAGACCAAGATTCCGATAAAGGGATCCGGCGTCAGATCCGGTACAAATGCCAGACAGAGCAGGCCGAGCCCGGAGGTGATTTCTGCCGCGATTGCAGCGGCGCGGTAGCCCATGCGGTCTGTAACCTTTGCGCATATGGCATCTGTGACCAGCTGTGTGGAGAAGAAGCAGGTCGAAATGAGTGCCAGCTTTGAGAGCGTGATCCCGTAGGACCGACTGAAGGTCACATAGAGAAGCGGGACAAAATTCGAGCAGATCGCCTGTGTGATAAAGCCGAGATAGCACGCAAGCAGTGTTCTCCTGTATTTTCTTTTTGTATTCATTTGTCTTGTCTGAATCTCCCGTGGGGCGTTTTTTGCTTCATTCAATCGTACGATCATACTACGATACTATATCCCTGTTTCGCAAGTGCACCTTCCAGAAAAATAGTTGGAGCCGATAACAAAATAGTTGTTTATACATGCTTAATCTGCTATAGTGAAGCTAAGAAAAAAGGGAAACCTGGGAAGGGTGAAAAAAGATAAAAAGGAGGGTGATTCGATGGTAAGAATACTGGCAGCAGACGGACTGGATGCCTCTGCAGTCCGCAAGCTGGAGGAACGCGGATACGAGGTCCTGCAGCAGCACTATGAACCAGATGAGCTTGGGAAGGCACTCGAGGATGTCGATGTGCTGCTCGTCCGCTCTGCAACAAAGGTACGTGAGCCGGTCATCGACCAGGCAGTGGCGGCAGGCCGGCTGAAGATGATCATCCGCGGAGGCGTCGGTATGGACAACATTGATGTCGACTATGCCCGCGGCAAGGGACTGACCGTTGCAAATACCCCGAACGCATCGAGCGCTGCCGTCGCAGAGCTGGCGATTGCTCATATGCTGGCAGTCTCCCGATTCCTGTATATCGCGAATGTCACCATGCGCGAGGGAAAGTGGGAGAAGAAGGCGTACAAGGGCGTAGAGCTGAGCGGCAAGACACTCGGGCTCGTCGGACTTGGCCGCATCGGAATGGAGGTCGCAAAGCGCGCCGAGGCACTCGGGATGAATGTCATCTACACGAACCGTTCCGGCCCGCACATCCATGTCCTGTACCCGCGGAAGACAAAGGATGAACTGCTGGCAGAATCGGACTATGTCTCGCTCCACATGCCGGCAGTCAAGGGGGCACCTCCTGTCATCGATGCGGAAGCCATCAGTAAGATGAAAGACGGCGCATACCTGATTAATACCGCCCGCGGTGCGCTGGTGGACTCTGCCGCACTGTGCGACGCACTCGACTCAGGAAAGCTGGCCGGTGCCGGGATTGACGTCTATCCGGAAGAGCCCTGCAAGGACGAGCGCCTTCTGCACCATCCGAAGGTCTGCATGACCCCGCACATCGGCGCTTCCACGAAGGAAGCTCAGAGAAGAATCGGGGAAGAGATTGTAAAACTCGTGACAGAGAAGTTCGGATGACTGTGAGCGCTGTCATAACCGGGAATGCCGGTGTGGCCAGATGCGTGACAAAATTGCAAACTGTCGTTTTGAGGACCCTGTTCCGGAGATGAAATTCAAGAAAAAAGGAAGGTCTGCGTCTGAAAGCAAGGATGAGGTGACCCCTCAAAGTTAGACTTTTTTACGAGACGACTTTGGTCGTCTCGTTTTCTTTATGCAGCTAAAAGATGGAGCCTGTATTG